>FWPU01000212.1_pt1 | contig 78209 bp, 60 predicted proteins | sample 2228361 | NCBI WGS metagenome assembly FWPU01 (sample SAMEA103939777, study PRJEB20133) | metagenome | reverse complement strand
GGCAAAGCCAAATGACATGAAACCGATGGCCAGGTAAACGTCTGCCGGACGGAACTCTTCTTTAGGGATGTTCAGTAATAAAAATTCAACCGGAGTCTTGCCACTATTAATGTATGCATTAATGCCTTTTTGGTAGGCGTGTACCACGCGCTGAAACCGGGTGGTGTCGGAGCTCAGAAATTTTTCTGCGTGTTGTTGTGCAAACCGTGCAAGACCCAAAGTACGGAAGAACTTATCGGTTTCAATCAGGTCAGGCCCCAGAATTTCGGCAAGTCGCCCGGCGGCAGCCCTGCGCAGCAGCTCCATTTGAAACAGGCGGTCCTGTGCGTGCACAAAACCAAGTGCAAAGTAGGCATCGTCTTCATTGCGGGCATAGATGTGCGGAACGCCATATTGGTCGTACCATACTTCAACTTCTTGTTTAAGGCCCTTCAGTTTTAACTCGCCCGAAAGCTGTGGTCGCAGCGAAAGCCCGTATATCCAAATGAAGGCCGCTGCCAGCAGCAGAAGAATAACCAATATAAGTAGTGCGCGTTTGAGTATTTTTATCATGGTAGGTAATTTCAGGCCTGCGCTTTCACAACAAAATAAAAATTGAGTAAGCAATAAGCTAAAAGAATAATAAGAGAGCCCCAGTAATCAACTTTTCTGCTTACCGAAGTTTTTTGTTTTTCATGCAGCCGAAGGGCTATGGCCGATATCAGTAGAATAAGAAAAATACCTCCAAAGGTTATGGTATGGAGCGTATCTACCAGCGAAAAGGAAGATGATTCGGGCAAGATGGAGTCGATGATGTATTTGTTACCTACGGCTGCAAACAAGCCGCCAACCGGCAGGCCGAATCGGGGCTCCAGTTCATAGATCTGCGGAGCAAAGCTGAGCATAGCAATTAAAAAGGCAATATACATGCCCACAAAAATCTTAAAGAACAGTCCCCAGGCATTGCGCTCAATGTCAATAATAATATTGAACGAGTCATAATCAGAGTGCAGCAACTCAGCAGTTGGGTCACCAAATACTGTAGTGTACTCATGGGGAGTGGTGGTTACCCTAAAGTCGGTTATCGTCCAGCCATCAATGGTCATCTCCCTTTCGCAGGTACTTCCCAATTCATCTGCTTTGAAAACCAGGGTATTCCGGTCGTAAATGGAGTTTTCAATGTTAACTCTGAGGGTTTGCCGGTCGAACGGAAAGTCCTGTACTTTCCAGTTTTGTTTCATAGTGCACTTCATCTTCAATAACTGCCAGGTACTTCCGTCTATTATTTCGGTCATTACTTCAGGAGGATCTATGGATTTGGCATTGGGGATGTCGAGTTGTTTGGAAAAATCAAATTTCGGGTTGTCGTATAACATCCATAGCCAGAACCTTATGGTATATTCTTTTTGCTGAAAATTGATATCGTGCACACTGATAATATAGGTGCCTACGGTTACCGTATCGGGTCCTTCACCGGGCTGGGCATACAGTACAGATATGCCGAGCAGTAAAATGCAGGCTGCTATACTTTTCATATGAACGGCATAAATGTACTTTTTTTCGGAACTTTCGTAAAGGGGTGCTATTTTGCTGCGTAAATCATACCTTTATGTATATCGGCCTACTTCACACCCATTCGCTGCTGCGCTACTTTGTAGTGCTTATGCTGTTAATAACGGTTATCGGCTCGCTGCTAAAGTGGGCTTCTAATAAGCCTTATGGCAGGCTGGATGATAAGGCCTCGCTGTACCTGCTTATTTTTACACATTTGCAACTGCTGGCGGGCCTTTTTCTGTACATGGTAAGCCCGTTCGTGCAGTTTAATTCAAATACGATGAGCGAAAAAACAACCAGATACTGGACGGTTGAACATATAACCCTGATGTTGCTGGCGATAGCCCTTATTACGGTTGCCCGTATAAGGACAAAAAACGCACCTGATGCCCGCAGTAAACACCTGCGCACCTGGATGCTTAACGGTATAGCCCTGCTTATCATACTCGTTTCCATCAAAATGAGTGGTCGGGGTATAATTCATCCCGATTTGTTTTAAGAAAAGATATTTCAACCGTTTTTCCTTTACAAACACAGGGGTTAACTTTACTGAAAAACCCTGCGCATGAAAGGAATATCCCTGATTTTTGTTTTAGCACACTGTTTTGTCTGGCACCTGTTCGGTCAGTTTGCGCCCCGTTACACGCTGGTTAAGCTTAATCGCGAAGTAAACACGTACTACCACGATGCTGCCCCGGTAATATCGGCCGATGGAAAGAAGCTTTACTTTTTTATTCACAATCACCCGGAAAATTTTCATGGCCGGGAAGGCAGCGATGAAATATGGGTAGCCACGCTGAACGACAATGGCGATTGGTCTGCTCCCATGCATCCGGGCCCTCCGCTCAACATACATCGCAGTAACCAGGTGTTTACCTGTCTGCCCGACGGAACCTTGTTCATAAAGGGTGGAAAGGTTAAAGATTCCAAAGGATTTTCGCTGGTAAGCCCGGCAGGAGTGCTCACCGAGCTGGAAATTCCCGGCTTCAGGGAAATGAATCGCGGACGGTTTTATGGGGCCAGCATGTCGTCCGATGGCCGGCACATCATCATGTTCTTCAGCGAAACCCCCAACAGCATGCGCAGCAGCCTGTATGTTAGCAACCTGGAGAACGGCAAATGGACCACACCCAGACGGTTGAACATTTCAACCCGTGATGACGATGTGGGGCCTTTTATAGGCCCGGACGATAAAACATTATACTTTGCCAGCGACCGCAACGCTCCCGGCCGCAGGGGCAAAGCCGATATTTACCGATGCACGCGCCTGGATGATACCTGGCAAAACTGGTCAGAACCCGTCAACATGGGATCGCCCATAAACACCGCGGCTGATGAACTGTATTTTTGCATAGACCGCGCCGGCAACGTGTTTACCAGCAGATCGAATAACCCGATTGACGGAGGCAACCTCGATTTGTTTAAACTGGTTCCCCGCGAAGTAAAGGTGGTTATAAGCGGCACGGTGTTGAATGAAAAAGACCTGCAACCCGTTCAGGCCAATATTTCATTAACACCGGCAGGCCTTGAAGTCATCAGGTTGCGGACATCGGCCTCCGGAAAATTTGAATCCGGTATACCGGAAACCGATGGCTTCTCTTTGAATGTCTCCGCTACAGGTTTTTTGCCCAAAGAACAATCTTTTGTAATTCCTCCGCTGGGGAACGACACCACTATAGTTGTTGAAATACTTCTCACACCCGAAGCAAAACCATTAATAGTAACTGGCCGTACATTCGACCTTAAAACAGGCAACAATGTAGACGCAGCACTGGTGGCCGTCTTCCGGTCCGGCAAAAAAACAGAGCCGCTTCCGGTTACCATAACCAACGGACAATACCGACTTACCGCAAACCGGACCGGTCGCTACGTGTTTACCGCTTCGGCCACAGGCTACCTTACCGTAACCGATAGCCTTGAAGTGGTAAATGATGAAATCAGTCCATTGGTAAAAGATATACCCATGCAGCCCGTTGAAGTAGGCCTTACCGTGCGGCTGGATCATATCTATTTTGACTTCGATAAAACCATACTAAAACCCGAATCGTATACCGAGCTGGCCAGGGTAATTGATTTCCTGAATCAAAATCCGAATGTTGCCATAGAAATAGCCGGCCATACCGACAGTCGTGGCAGTGACGACTACAACCAGCGCCTTTCGCAGGGGCGCACGCAGGCTGTGGTAGACTACCTGATAAGTAAGGGCATTGATGCCGGCAGGCTGAAGGCCGTGGGCTATGGCGAATCGCGGCCGGTTGATACCAACGACACCGAAGAAGGCCGGGCCAGGAACCGGCGTGTAGAGTTTACCATTATCCGGATGTAACAGGTACATGGCAAAGTTTGAATAGCACATGAAAAACTTTCGAAGCTGGATGGCCATGGTGCTGGTGGCAGCAGCCGGGGGTGCGGTTGGCGCCTTTATAGCTCTTCACTTTTCCGGCACTGAAAACAGCAGGCAATCGGTTACCGAAATGCAACAAATGGTGCTTACCCGGAACGGAGCCGACACATCAGGCTGGCTGCAAATACAACGTTTCAGGCCGGCATCCAGGCAAGTGGCCAGGGCTGTGGTGCACATTAGGGTATCGTTCGGGCCGGGTATGTTTAGTCTTAATCCATTAGAGTACCGCTATCAGGCCCCCATGCGCTCGTCAGGTTCGGGCGTGTTGCTTACCCACAATGGCTACCTGGTTACCAATAACCATGTAATAGAAGGAGCTTCCCGCATAGAGGTGGTTATGTACAACAACGCACGCTATTACGCCAAAGTAATAGGCATTGACCCCAGCACCGACCTGGCCTTGCTGAAGATTAAAGGAGAGAACCTGCCTTTCCTGCCCTTTGGCAATTCTGATTTGCTTGAGCCGGGCGATTGGGTGCTGGCTGTTGGCAATCCGTTTGAACTCACTTCAACCGTTACCGCCGGCATTGTGAGTGCCAAAGCCCGCAACATTGGCGTGCTGCGCGACCGCAACAACCTTCAGGTAGAGTCGTTCATCCAAACCGATGCTGCAGTAAACCCGGGAAACAGCGGCGGGGCTCTGGTTAACCTTAAGGGTGAACTTGTGGGCATTAATACAGCCATTGCCACCTCTACCGGGCAATACGCCGGGTATTCATTTGCCATACCAGTTAGTCTGGTGCAGAAAGTGGTGGATGACCTGAAACTTTACGGCCAGGTACAACGCGGGCTGTTGGGAGTGCAAATTGAAAACGTTGACGCCGCAATAGCCGAAGAACTGAGCCTGCCCGTAAACCGTGGTGTTCTGGTAAGGCGCGTAAACCCGGGAAGTGCGGCCGAATCAGCCGGCATCAGGCCGGGTGATGTGATAACCGAAGTAGACGGCAAAGAAGTGGCTTCGGTATCTGAACTGCAGGAGCGCGTAGCTCGGTACCGCCCGGGGCATAAAATTGCCATAGCATGGCTGCACCAGGGCAATCGCATACAGAAAAATGTAAAACTCAGGAATTTTAATGGCCGGGAACAGCTGGAAAAACTGGTGCTGCCGGATACCCTTGCCGGCCTGGAGCTGAAAGAAGTACCACCGGAATTATTAACCCGGTTTTCGCTAACTGGCGGGGTGGTGGTGTACCCTAACGGCAATCCATGGGCCGAAGCCGGTATCCCCAACGGCTTTATTGTGCAGTATGTTGACAAGGTAGAGGTTGAAGACCCGGCCGATTTTGTTCGCATAATGCAGTACAAAAAAGGTGGTGTTTTAATAGAAGGCATTACGGCCAGCGGTAAGCGCCGGATATTTGCAGTAGATGTTCAATGAGGTTGATTTTAATCATACAGGTACAACTGCTCCGGAATATTGATGTAGATTTGCCCCCTCTGTGTGTAAAACATGAAAACAGCCGAAAAACAGAAAATCCTTGGTGCACTTGGCATACAGCCCCAAAACCCGGGCGTATCAACAGGAAGGAATTGGCTTAAATCAAAAGGACAGGAGCTGCCGTCGTACAGTCCGGTAGACGGTAAACTTATTGCCTCGGTGCTTGCCATCGACAGCCAAACCTACAATCAGGTTATTGAATCGGCCCACAGGGCTTTTCTTACCTGGCGCATGTGGCCGGCCCCGAAACGCGGTGAGGTGGTGCGCCAGATAGGAGAGGCATTGCGAAAACACAAGGAGCCGCTGGCTAAACTGGTATCGTACGAAATGGGCAAATCGTATCAGGAAGGTTTGGGCGAGGTGCAGGAGATGATAGATATATGTGACTTTGCCGTTGGTTTATCGCGCCAGCTTTACGGACTTACCATGCATTCTGAGCGTCCGCAGCATCGCATGTACGAGCAGTGGCATCCGCTGGGTATTACGGGCATTATTACAGCATTTAACTTTCCGGTGGCGGTGTGGTCGTGGAATGCCATGATTGCCTGGGTGTGCGGCAACAGCTGTGTATGGAAACCCTCTGAAAAAACACCTTTGTGCAGCCTGGCCTGTCAGCACATAGTACAACAGGTATTTAATGCCAACCAGGTGCCTGAGGGGGTAAGCTGCATAATAAACGGAGGTTCCGAGGCGGGGCAGTGGCTGGCAGCTGATGAACGTGTGCCCCTTATTTCAGCCACAGGTTCTGTGCGTATGGGCAAGGCTGTGGGTGCTGTTGTAGCCGCCCGTCTGGGCCGGGCTTTACTCGAGCTGGGCGGCAATAATGCCATTATCATTACCGAACATGCCAACCTCGACCTGGCCATTCGTGCTGCCGTTTTCGGAGCCGTGGGCACAGCCGGGCAGCGGTGTACCACCACCCGCAGACTAATTGTGCACGACAAAGTGTATGAAACGGTTAAAAAGAAGCTCAAAAAGGCATACAGCCAGTTACGCATTGGTAATCCGCTTGACCCATCGAACCACGTAGGGCCATTAATTGACAAACAGGCTGTTGAAAATTATTTGCAGGCCCTTAAAGAAATAAAAGCAGCGGGCGGCAGGTTTGTGGCCGAAGGCGGAGTGCTGCAGGGCAAAGGCTACGAGTCCGGCTGCTATGTGCGGCCTGCCATTGCCGAGGTTAAAAACGAATGGCCCATCGTACAGCAGGAAACCTTTGCGCCCATTCTGTACCTTATTAAATATGCAACCCTGGAAGAGGCTATTGCCCTGCAAAACGGAGTAAAGCAGGGGCTCTCATCGTCAATTATGACCAACCATGTTCAGGAAATGGAGGTCTTTTTATCGCATGCCGGCTCTGATTGTGGTATTGCCAATGTTAATATTGGCACAAGTGGTGCCGAAATTGGCGGTGCCTTTGGCGGAGAGAAAGAAACAGGGGGTGGAAGAGAGTCGGGATCAGACGCGTGGAAGGCCTATATGCGCCGGCAAACCAACACCATTAACTATGGCAATACCCTGCCCCTGGCCCAGGGGATTAAATTTAATGTATAAACAGCTTGAAAATCATTGACAAACAATTATTTTTAATGCGCTAAAATATAATCCCCAATGGCAGCAGGTAAAAAATATCGCTCCGTAATGCTCATTGATGATAATGAAATTGATAATCTCATCAATCAGAAAATGATTGAGGCAGCATCTATTACTGACAATATTTATACCCACACGGGGGCCAAAAGCGCCATTGAATTTTTGCGTAACATGGAGCGGCTTGATGTTGCCGATCAGGTATTGCCCGATGTCATCTTTCTGGATATTGATATGCCGCTTATGGACGGCTTTCAGTTTCTGGATGAATTTGAAAAGCTGAGCGATGCCACCAGAAAAAAATGCCGCATTGTAATGCTTACTTCATCGATTAACCCTCAGGATTTCAGTCGATCGAAAAAATACGAAAATGTAAAATTGTACCTAAACAAACCCCTTACCCACGAAAATATTGTAAGCCTGGATGTTTAGCGGGCCTTGCGAGTCTATCGTTCAAATTCTGCCAGTTTTTTAACGAGCGTCTTGTCCAGTTTAATTAAGGCCGTTGGCGAAAAATAGGGGTTTGTACATTGCTGCAGTTTGGGAATAACTGCTTCTATTTTCTTGGCCTTTTCCCGCTTTACTTCGCTGGTGGAGATCTTCAGTATCTTCAGCCAGTAGAAAATATTCTTGGCTTCTGGTTTTTCGAGGGTGCGGTATTGCCGCTGCACACTGTAATAAAGCGGTTTGTAGAGCTCAAACTCATGCTCCAGTACGTACAGCAGGGCCAGAACGGTCTTAACTTCTATGGCGGTTTGCGGATAGCGCTTCAGCGAAACCTCATTAAGCAGGTTGTTAATCAGGCGTATCCCCTCTTCATACCGCCCGGCATAATAGGCGGCCAACACTTTAAACATGATATAGATAATGTGCCGTGGGGCATCCTGAGGGTCGGGTTCGTAATCGGGGAACAGGTTGGGTATTTCATCGTACAGTTCTTTTTCAGTACCTAACCTTATGTGGCGTTCCAGCTTGGTTATCAAAAAGCGCGCCGGGAAGGTATAGGTAACATAGTTGGTCATCAGACTGCCGGCGGCATCGTTTACTTCTTCAAAACAGCGTTCAACCTGGCGGTAAACCTTGTAGTGGTTGTAATACTCCAGCTTCAGAAACTCAAATATCAGATTCAGGTGATAATAGAGCGAATCAAGGTTATAGGTGTCGAAAATTTTCTGCACCCGGTCAAACATATCCTCAATACTTTCGGAGTCTTCTTTCAGATTTTCATCGGGCTCCACAAAGAGCCGGTGAAAAATAAGCATACAGCTTAAGAATACGTACAGCCTGTGCGACTCATACAGGTTGGCTACATTGCGCATTTCCTTGAGCAACAGCGAGAGGCTTAGTTTCTCTATTTCGCTGCCGGTAAGCAGATAATTTCCATATTTTTTAAAATAGTCGGCCAGTAAATCTTCGGCTTTATCAATGGCCAGGGTGTAGGCCACATGCCGGTTGTATTGCTGGGAATAGTGAAAATAGTCGGGCGAGCTGATGTGCAGCTTTTTGAGCGCCTTGTAAATAATGGTCAGTTCGTTGGCCAGGTCGTAATCCTGCAGTTCTTTTTCCAGTTTTTTAAGGGTGGTTATGCAAATGGTGCGTTTTTTGGTAAACAGGGTTTCATTTATGTTGGCCACCTTGCGCAGCACATCCGTACGCGGATTTTGCAGCTGCTGCATGAGGTATTCCTCAATTTTAAGATGAAGGCGCGAGCGCAGGGTGTAGAATGCATTGGCGTTTACGCCCAGTTGCTCCATAATGCGGTTATCAGAGAGCTGGCGTTCGCGCAGGGCTTTGAGCAGGTAAGCCGACTTGTCAGCATTGCTTTCCAGAAGCGAATCGTACAGCGATTTATAGTCCTTTTCTGAAAGCTGCTTGATAATGTTTTTCAGCTTGGCCATTTGGGTTTGGATTGCGAAGGTAAGTTTACAAAATTTATTATAGCCTGCAACCTCTCTGTTTCGTTTAGCGATTAAAAAGATACCTTGCGGCAGTGAATGGGTTTATTTCACTATCACAAATACCATCTGCGGCTGCCCGGCTGGCTGTGGTGCTTATTTGCCTGAACCTTGCCGGCTGGGCTCAGCTGGCACCCGAGCGTATGGTGCTCAGCAGTCTGGAGAAAGGCAAATACCCTAAAGCCTACACGCAAATAACCCGCATGCTTGTCCGCGATACGGGCAGCGTGGCTGCGCGCTTCCTGCTGGTGCGTTACTTCTTTGAACCGACCAACCCCGACTACAACATCGACTCGGCACACCACTACTGCCGGGCGGGCATGGCCAGACTGGCCCATGCACATGGCAAAGCGCGTGAGCGGCTCATCCGCTTTGAAATTGACAGCACCTCGTTTCAGCGGCTGCAACAAAGCATTGACAGTGCGGCTTTTAAACGCGCCAAAGATCTGAACACCGAAGCTGCCTACCAGTATTTTCTCGACCGCTTTCCGCAGGCACAGCAACGAAACCTGGCCATTGAGCTGCGCGATGAAGTTGCATTCCTCACTGCACTGCGCGAAAACACGTGGCAAAGTTTTAAGCATTTTCTCGATAAGTACCCGCAATCGCACCGTGCCCCGGATGCACAGGTGCGTTACGACAGGTTGCTGTACCAAACCAAAACCAGCGATGGCAGGCTTAACTCCTACCGCACCTTTGTAGCCGAACATCCCGGGTCGCCCTACCGGTATGAAGCTGAATGGCACATTCTGCAAATCAGCACGGCAGTGTGCACGCCGCAATCACTGCTGGATTTTGTTACCACCTATCCCCACAGCAGGCACCGCAGGTTTGCCCTGAATTTATTGTACCATCTGCTTAAAGAACATGATGAGCCTTTTCCGTCCGGGCTGCTGACCGACTCGCTAAGGCATGTAAACAACCTGGAAAAGCAACACCTTATACCTGTTTACCGAAACGGAAAATTTGGCTGGATGAATCCGGGTGGAAAGGAGGTTATCGCGCCCATGGCCGAATACTTGCCCGAAACCTTAAAGTGTGGTTATGCCGAAGATGATGTGCTGCCGGCCGGCAATCTGCTTATAGCCCGCAACGGCACCGTGCTGGCCCGGCAGGTGGAGGACTTTACTGACCTGGGTTATGGATTTTTACTCATAGAAACCAATGATTGCAATTATGTGCTTCATAAATCCGGAAAAAAGTTAACGGGTTGTATAGACGATGCCCGGGTTGTGGGTGGCAGTATCATGGCTGTGCAAACTGACAACCGGTGGTCGCTGCTTTCGTTTGCCGGGTTAGTGCTTATGGAAAACACCGATGGCTTTTACGATTTCGGCCCGGTTCTGGGCATTAAAAAAGGCACGCAAACCTTGCTCATGTTACTGGAAGGTGTAAAATTTCTGGCTGATGGCCAGCAGCCAAGAATACAACACGTAGTTGACGAGACTAAGAATTTGACGAAGGGCATCTGGGTGCGCATGGGTAAAAATGAAGCCGTGCTGGGCTATGACCTGACCTGGCTAATACCCCCTTCCGAACAGCACATTGAACCATGTTTATCTGGGTACTTGCTTAAAGATGCTTCCGGTTACCGGTTTTGGAAGCCTGGCAGTGCCGCATCGCCATACGGCGTGGCCGCACAAATAAGACATCCCTGGGTAGCCCTGCAACAACACCGGGGCTGGCAGGTTTATTACAAAACACCTTCACAGCCTTTAAGCCGATATTTTGACAGTCTGCAGTTTACCGGACCCGTGCTGGTATGCCCAAGACCAGACAGCACCTATGTGTATTTTAATCATTCCCGTAGCCTGGCATTTACCGGCCGGCCCAAAGTATGGTTTCGCCCAGGAACCGACTCGTTGTTTTATATTCAGGTAGATTTACCCGAAGGCAAAGCCCTTTACAACGCCCAGGGACAACATCTATTCACTGCCGATGTGCAGCAGATTCTCTACGCCGGTGAAGGATACTTTGAAACAACAAAAAACAATAAAAAAGGACTGCTGAACGCTGCCGGAAACTGGGTTATACCAGCGGGGTTCGATGCACTAGGCCCCGTGCAGAACGGCTGGGTTTCAACCCTGCGCAACAACCGCTTTGGTATGTGGAACCTGGCGCTTCAAAAAGAAATCAGGCCGGAATACGACAACAATCTTAAACCCTATACCGCTGGCCTGCTAATAGCAACGCGGCAAAATGCCTGGGGTTTGATAAACTGGGAAAATAAACCCGAAATTCCCTTGCAGTTCGATGAGATTATACACTGGACCGATACAGTGCTGCTGGTGCGCAAAAATTTTCAGTGGATGCTGTTTAACCGGATAACCCAAAAAACCGCTTTGGATCATATCCAATCGTTTACCTGGGTAAAAAACACGCCGGCCGATAAAACAATTATCTTTTTGCGCAACGGTTACTACGGTGTGGCCGGCAGCCGTAGTGGCATAATACTGCAGCCCACCTTTACCCGCGTGTTAAACCTGGGCACACAAGAAGAACCGTTTTATTTCACCGAAAAGTATATTGAGGAGGCTGGTATTTACGTGGTAATTTATTACGACCGGCAGGGTCGCCTGGTACACCGCCTGGTACTGGAGGAAGACGAGTTTGAATCATTGCGTTGTAACAGGTAACATAAACCTTACCTTTACGCAAGTTTATATATGTATATTGCGCAAAGTATATAATAGTACATTATGCGATCTATCTGTTTACTGCTGCTGTCTGTTATTTGTTTACATGTTACGGGCCAACCTGCGCGGCCTAAACTGGTAGTAGGTATTGTTGTTGATCAGATGCGTCAGGATTACCTGTACCGTTACGCTGAAACCTTTGGCGAAGAAGGATTTAAGCGACTTATGAAAGATGGATTTTATCTTACCAATGCTCATTACAATTACGTTCCTACCTATACTGGTCCGGGTCATGCTTCGGTGTACACAGGCACTACACCTGCTATACACGGTATTGTTGGTAACGAATGGTACGATAAAGCCGAACACAAAAACGTTTATTGTGTATACGATGAAAACGTGAGCACCGTTGGCAGCACATCTGAAAGCCAGGGAAAGATGTCGCCACGGCGTATGTTAACCACCACCATTACCGATGAACTGAAACTGGCCACTGGCGGAAGGGGAAAAGTAATCAGCATATCAGACAAAGATCGCGGAGCCATACTGCCCGGCGGCCATATGGCCGATGCCGCTTACTGGTTTGATGAAACCACCGGCCGCATGATTACCAGCACGTTTTATTTAAAGGCCCTGCCGCCCTGGGTAGATCAGTTTAACAACCGCAAACTGCCCGACCAATACCTGAACGGTGTGTGGAATCTGGCATTGCCGGCAGAAAAATACCGGACCAGCGATGCCGATAACAGCCCATATGAAGTGAAATTCAACACCGAAAACAAAAGCGCTTTTCCATACGATCTGGGAAAACTGCGGCACACAAACGGAAATTATGACCTGCTTTCAAACACACCATTTTCAAACGACCTGCTTACCGAAATGGCCAAAGCCGCCATTGATGGCGAACAATTGGGTAAAGACGAATGGACCGACTTTCTTTGCATAAGCTTTTCTGCTCCCGATAAACTGGGCCACCGTACCGGCCCCCGCGCTGTGGAGCTGCAGGATCTGTACGTGCGCCTGGACCGAAACCTGGCCGACTTGCTTAAAAAACTGGATGCAACTGTTGGGGCCGGAGAGTACCTGGTATTTCTTACCTCCGATCATGGAGTTTCGGATGTTCCCCAGCTGCTTGTTGACCGCCGTGTGCCAGGGGGATATTTGCGCTCTGCCGAAATTAAACGCCTGCTCGGTGAGTTAACCCAACAGTATTTTCAGGGTAAGCCGGTGGTCGAAGCCGTTACCAACTGGCAGATTTATCTTAACCACGAACTGTTTACCGGTGATCCGAAAAGCGGGGGTGTGGAATGGATGGTTTCGCTCGAGCTAATCAGCAACTTGCTGGCGCAGCAGCCGGGCATAGCCCAGGTTTTTGCCAAAAACCTTATACGGCAAGGCAACTTTGATGAAGGTGGCATTAAAGGTATGGTAATTCGCGGCTACCACCCTAAGCGCAGCGGAGATATCGTACTTGTTCCTGAGCCCAACTGGCTGGACCAGGGCAGGGTACCCGGCACCACACATGGTTCGCCATATATGTACGATACGCACGTGCCGGTAATTTTTTTCGGCAAAGGCATAAGGCCGGGCAGCACTGCTGCATATTACCGCATTACCGACATAGCGCCTACCCTCGCCATATTGTTGAAAGTGGCGTTTCCCTCGGGATGTACCGGGCTGCCCATTACAGAGATTACCGATGAGCGGTAACCCTGCCCGGAAAAACAGGACACTATAAATCGAATGCTGTATAACCGTAAAGATTCAGCATATGGTTGTGCGGCAGGATGGCGGTGCCTTAAGAATTGCGTACATATTTATCCTGAAGTGCAGCCCTGCCAAAGCTGCAAACCTGCACCGGAATCGGTAGCCCGTTTATTGGTCATTCATTTACAGCACACCTATGGTGCTTAGCAGTACCAATCCAATAACCACCGGGCAAACATAGCGAATAAAGAATATCCATAGCCGGGCGGGGGTTATGTTTCCAACAAGGGTTTTGTTAAAAAAGGGTGCACTTTGGCTTATCTCATCGGCCAGTTTGCGGGTATCCATAACCCACCCGGTGTACAGGCTTGTGGTAAAGGCCACGATTACAATAAGCAATTCTCCGAAAATGGCGTCCATAATGTCCAGAAATCCGGTTTTAACCGTGCCGCCAAAAAAGGGTATCTGGAGGTGGGTGAAAAAAGCCGAAGCGCCTCCCGAAAGGGCCGAGGGTATGCCCACGATAAAGGCCAGTATACCTATTGCCCATGCCGCATTTTTTCTTCTCCATTTCTTTTCATCAATCAGGTAACTGGCAGGTACTTCAATCATGGAGATGGAAGAGGTGAGGGCGGCAATGCATAAAAGCAGAAAGAACAGTGCGCCAACAATATTTCCTCCGGAAGGAATGGACTTGAACACATCGGGGAGGACCTGAAAAACCAGGGCCGTTCCCTGAGCGGGATCTTTTCCAAAGGCAAAAACAGCCGGGAAAATCATAAAACCAGCCAGAATGGCCACCAGCGTATCCATAACGCCTACCCACAGCCCGCTGGTAACAATGTTTTCGTTTTTTGGCAGGTAGCTTCCATAGGTTATTAAAATGCCCCAGCCTACCGATAAGGAGAAAAATGCCTGGCCAAGCGCAGAGAGAATAACCTTGCTGGTTATTTTGCTGAAATCGGGGGTAAGGTAGTATTTAACGCCTTCCATGGCACCTGGAAGCGTAAGGCTGCGCAGCATTACCGCAAACACCAGGATAAACAACAGGGGCATAAGCAGTTTGGAAGCACGCTCAATACCTCCGGATATCCCCCCGAGCACAATTTTTACGGTAACCAACATAAAAAGTGCAAAGAGCGGAACAACATACCATGCGGTGCTTCTGAAAGTATCAAAATCTTTGATGAAGTCGGTGAATTCGCTGATGATATAGCCGATGGTCCAGCCGGCAATAACACTGTAATAACTCAGCACAAAAAAGCTTACGCATAAGGCCAGCACTGCACCGGTAATAACCCAGAAGCGGTTTCCGCCCGTATCGCGAAAGGCCCCGACTGCATTTTTACCGGTAAGTCTGCCCAGGGCAATTTCGTTGTAGATAAGGGGCAGCCCAATGAGCAGTACGCAAAGCATGTACACAAACAGAAAAGCGCCTCCGCCGTTCTGGCCGGTTACATACGGAAATCGCCAGATGTTGCCCAGCCCAACAGCCGAACCGGCTGCTGCCATGATAAACCCGAAACGGGAGCCCCATTGTCCTCTTGTTGACATAATGTTTGGAACTTTAGTGCTATGCGGGCGTGAAGATGAAGAATTCCTGCCACATAGCAAATGTAGATTTTATGTATTAAGCTGCTGTTTTATAAGCGCCAAACCATCGGCAAAGCTATGAGGCGTGTAGCCTAGGTTGGCTTTGGCCTTATTAATAATAAATCCTGTGATTAATGGTCTTCTGGCCGGTTGCCGGAAGGTGGTGCTGTCGGCCGGGCTGATAAGGGTTTCATCCAGTGAAAAAAAGCGGGCCGTTTGCAGGGCAATGTCGTATGGCGACATTAGTTCCTCACCCGATATGTGGTATATGCCGGTTGCCTGGTGTTTAAGGGCCAGGTAACAGCCCAGGGCCAGGTCTTCGGCCAGGGTGGGCGTGCGCTTCTGGTCGGTTACTGCCTGTATGGGTTTTTTCTGCTCAAGACTTTGCTTTACCCATAACACAATGTTTGACCTGCTAAGGGGCCGGGTAACACCATAAACCAGCACCGTTCTGATAATGCACCAGTTTAAACCCGATTTCATTACGGCCTGCTCGGCCTGCAGTTTACTCTGGCCGTAAATATTTACCGGGTCGGGTTGGGCTGTTTCATCCAGCGGGCCGTGGTTTCCGTTGAAGATAAAATCGGTTGAAAGCTGGACAAATGCCGAGCCTGTTTGCCGGCAGGCCTGCAGCAATAATGCCACAGCGCGGGTATTTATTTCGAAGCATTCTTCCGGGTGCTGTTCGCACCAGTCAACCTGTGTGGCCGCAGCCGTGTTAACCACCACATCGGGTTTTGTTTCAAGAATTACCTGGTTAACCTGGCTGCTGTTGGTAATGTCCAGATCATAAAACGATATTCCGGTGATCGGGTTAACCAGCGGCTGGCGGGCGGTGGCAATGGTTTTAAGCGATGAATCGGCCGCCAGCAGGGCTATCAGCTTTTGCCCCAGTAATCCGTTGGCACCGGTAACCAACACGGTTTTCATGACAAGAAATTATCTATCCGGATAGGTATAGCCGTACAATTTCTCAATTTTGCTTTTGGGCATTTCTTCAACCGTAACGGTCATCGGTACGTCTGCCACTGGGCGGTTGCCGGGGCCTGTTACAACGCCGGCAATCTTATCAATTACCTCCAGGCCGCTGATAACTTTGCCAAACACAGTGTAATCTCCGTCCAGATGGGGTGCTCCTCCAACAGTGGTATAAGCTGTTTTTTGGGCAGCGGTAAGCGTAAACTTTTTGAAATCCTTTTTTACCCGGGTAATCAGGGTATCTGATTGTTCAAAGAACGAATTGAGCCAGTTGGTATCGCCTTCCTGTTGTTTGCGAATTATGGTTTCGCGCAATTCAGTAAATTCAGGACGAAACAATATTTCATTCAGTGCGTTGTTCTTGCGCTGATAGTTTATGCCTTGTTCCAGTTCATTCAATTCTGCCTCTGAGTATTTACGGCCCTGCACAATGTAAAACTGGCTGCCGCTGCTGGCTTTTGCGGGGTTTACCTGGTCGCCCAGCCGGGCCGCAGCCAGCGCACCGCGTTCATGAAAATGGGCAGGCGTGAATTCGGCATCAATGGTATATCCGGGCCCCCCGTTGCCCAGGCTTTCACCGGCTTTGGCGTTTCTGGAGTTGGGATCTCCGCCCTGAATCATAAAGCCTTCAATTACACGGTGAAAAAGCAGGCTGTCGTAGAACTTTTCCCGAACCAGCTTTATAAAGTTTTCTTTGTGTTTTGGCGTGTCATCAAACAATATGGCCACCATGTTGCCATGTGGCGTGTGAATGGTTACCACATAATCTTTTCCGCTTTTTTGTGCACAACCGGTGTACAGGCAAAGGGAAGCCAGCAAGGTGGCGGTGAGGCAGGTTTTCATAACGATTGATTTTTAGCCGGCAAAAATAATCGAAATAGTTCAGGCTTGCTTCGGGTTTTGCATAATATCAGCCAGTTGCACCGAAAGGCTCATAAAAATCATTTTGGCACTGCCGTTTCTTTCCAGATAATAATCGGCCTGGTTAAGCAGGTGCACGGCTTTTTCAAAGGCAGGTACCGACAGTATGCCCGAAAAGTTTTTTACAAATTCAAGTTCCCCGCTGCCAACACGGTGCAGTGCACTGGCACCAGCAACGGCTATGAGTGATTCGCGCATGATGGTTAGCGCATAACGGATAAAGAGATGCTGGCTGAGCCGATCCTGGTTATGGAAATCATCAGCCAGTTGTACCAGCCTGGCAAAGTCCTTTTTATAGCAGCTTCGCAGCCACGTGGCAAGCAGTTGGTGCGGGTTTTCGGCATCCTGATTCAGAAGACGCAGCGCCAGGTTAAGGTTGCCATCGGCCAGGCGCACCACTTCATCAGCGTTGCTTTCCGGATGTTTTTGCAGCAGGAAGGCTTTTAGCTCGTCAGCGTTGAGTAACGGTATATGAACATGTTGCGTGCGCGACAGAATGGTGGGCAGCAGGGCATCGGCCGCGTATGAAACCAGGATGAAGTAGGTGTGGGAAGGGGGTTCTTCAAGAATTTTAAGCAGGGCGTTGGCTGCCGATGGGTGCATGCGTTCAGGGCACCAGATTACCATTACTTTGTAGGCACTTTCAAAAGGTTTCAGGGCAAGGGCCTGTATAATCTGCCGGCTGTCTTCCCTTGATATATTCAGCTGTTTGTCTTCGCTGCCCAGAAACTTTGACCAGTCATCGGGCATACCGAAGGGTTGTTCCAGTAAAAAGCTTCGCCACGCTTTAAGGTTTTCGGCACGTGATTTTTCTTCTTCACCCGATTTTGGCGAGGGGGCCGGAAAGGCAAAATGGGTGTCGGGGTGAATGTACTTTAAGCTTTTGACACACGCCGGACAAGTGCCGCAGGCATCGTCTGTGCGCCGAATGCAATGCAGGTAGGTACTCCAGGCCAATGCCATGGGCAATGCCAGGCATCCGGGTGCGCCGGCAAAAAGCTGGGCGTGGGGTATGTGTTCGTTGCTTATGGCGTTGCTGAGCAGCGACTTTGTTTTATGTAAACCTGGTATATCTGAAAACTTCATTTTTTTTCCCAGATTCGGTAACGCGCAGTTTCGTTGAAAATATGCGCCATTATGCGGATGTCGTTGTCATCTGGTTTCCTGTTTCTTCTTTCCATTACCCGGGCCATGGTTTCCAGGGCTTTGTTAAGCTGGTAGGTGGTAAAGCCACCGGCACCACCCCAGCTGAACGAAGGAATAAAATTGCGCGGAAAACCATCGCCAAAAATGTTGGCCGAAACGCCCGCCACGGTTCCGGTGTTAAACATAGTGTTTATGCCGCATTTGCTGTGGTCGCCCATCATCAGGCCGCAAAACTGAAGGCCCGTGCTTACAAAGCCGCCTTTGGCGTAGTTCCAAAGCTTTACGGGTTCGTAATTGTTTTTCAGGTTCGAGGTGTTGGTGTCGGCACCCAGGTTGCACCACTCGCCAATTACCGAATGGCCCAGAAATCCGTCGTGGGCTTTGTTGCTGAATCCAAAGATAACCGAGGTGCTTACCTCGCCACCCACTTTGCAATACGGGCCAATGGCAACATCGCCCCGCATTTTGGCGCCCATGTTAACATGCGATCCTTCGCATAGGGCAAAGGGGCCTTTAATCAGGGCGCCTTCCTGCACCACGGTGTTTTTACCCAGGTAAACAGGGCCCTCTTCGGCATTTAGCACCGCAGCCCTGAGTTGTACACCTTCTTCCAGAAAAATTTGGTTTGCACCGTACACCCGCGTATGGGGGTCGGTAACCGGTGCGGAAGTACGGTTTGCCGTAAGCCGGTTAAAATCTTTTCTTATTTCGGCACCATTATGCTGAAAGATTTTCCAAGGCTGGTCAATTACTGTTACTGCATGAGGATAATCGCGGTAACTTATAGAGCTGTCTTTTTCCGATGCCGCCCGGAAAGCCAGCACCCGTCCCTGGCAGGTTAGCCCTTCGCCCAGTTTTAAATTGCCAACACTACTAACCAGTTCTTCATCGGGACAAACCGAGCCGTCAATAAAAAGATTATCATGAGTACGGTTGCACGGAAATTTATCCTGAAGGTAACCTTCGGTTAGCCAGCTAACGCTGCTGCCCAGATGGTATTGCCATTTTTCTGCAATGGTAAGAATGCCCACGCGCAGTGCCCCTGCGGGCCGTGTATAGGTAAAGGGTAACAGGTTAAGCCGCACGGCCGGGTCATCGAACAGGATTACGTTCATGCGGTAAAGATAATCAGGCAGGGCAGGCGGTAAAAAGAAAAACCACGCGCGGGGCGTGGTTTTAAGAAGAAGAAGTAATTAAGCTTTTTTCTTTTGGTATTTCTTCTGGAATTTTTCCACCCGACCGGCGGTGTCAACATAAATCTTCTTGCCGGTAAAGAACGGATGGGAGGCCGAGCTTACCTCTACTTTAATAAGAGGGTATTCCTTACCGTCTTCCCACTTTATTTTCTCCTTGGAAGTAAGGGTGGAGCGTGTTAGGAATTTGTAATCGCTGGCCGTATCGTGAAAAACCACTTCGTGGTAATCGGGATGGATGTCCTTTTTCATGCTGTGCGTACCAATTTTAAAAAGGACTGCAAAGATAAGGAGCAGCGGGGTAAATTCAAGCTGGTGCCCTGGTTTTTTAAGATTATCTGTATTTTGCCCCAATTAAGGCTTTTTCAATGCTTGCGAGGCTGTTGCTGTTTTTGGTTTTGCCCGCCCTGGCGCGGGCTCAGGGTACTTTTGCCCCCCTGAATGAGGCCTATTACCACCTGCTGGACCGCTACGAAATCAAGACGGGCAGGGTGCTTACCCCTTTGTTTACAGCTGTAAAACCCTACAGGCGGTCGGCCATAGCCGCCTACCTCGATTCCGCCCGGGCTGAATTTACTTCGGCAGCCGACCGGTTTAACCTTCGGTATTTCAGAAACGATAACTGGGAATGGACAGGCGAAACACACACCCGGCAGGATCCTTTTTTAAAATATTTTTACCGCGTTCCGGCCGATTTTTATCATGTAGACCAAGAGGGTTTCGATCTGCACATTAACCCGGTAATTCATCTGGGTGCCGGAAAGGATTCCCGCCGCTCCGATATGCTTTTTGTAAACACGCGGGGCGTTGAAGTGCGGGGCATGGTTGATAAAAAGGTGGGATTTTATGCATTTGTTTCCGAAAACCAGATGCGCCTGCCGGCCTACGTGGTTGATTATGTAAATGACACCACCTCCTATCACCCTGTTATTCCGCATGAAGGATTCTGGAAAGTATATAAAAACAACAGGGGCTACGACTTTCTGCATGCCCGCGGGCACATAAGCTTTGCAGCAACCCGCCATATTCAGATTGCCTTTGGGCACGACCGCTTTTTTACCGGCAACGGCTACCGTTCGCTTATCTGGTCCGACTTCGCGCCTCCGGCTCTTTTTATAAGGGGCGATGTGCAGGTGTGGAAACTTAACTACCAGTTTGCTACCTATCAAATGACGGGCACCGTAAGCGGTTCTTCCGGAGGCCTGCGTGCGGTAACCGGAGGCTATCCACAGAAATTCGTTGCTTACCATCACCTGCATATAAACATAGGCAAACGCCTTACGGTGGGTTTTTTCGAATCGGTAGTATTCAACGCCAACGACTCCACGGGGCGGTCGCCCCTGCGGCTGGATTATTTTAATCCGGTAATTTTTTACCGGGCCATTGAACAGCAAAACGGCAGCAGCGACAATGTGTTGGTGGGAATGGATATAAAGTGGAATGCCAGCAGGAAAATTCAGCTATACAGTCAGTTTGTTCTCGATGAGCTGATTGTTGAGAACCTTCGTGCCGGAAATGGATGGTGGGGCAACAAGTTTGCCGTTCAGGCCGGAACAAAGTATATCGATGCTTTTGGGATTGATAACCTTGATCTGCAGGCAGAGGTAAACGTGGTGCGTCCCTATACCTATTCGCATAACACGTTATATGGCAGTTATTCCCATTACCGGCAGTCGATGGCGCATCCGCTGGGCGCCAACTTTTACGAGGTGGCCGGCCTGTTAAAATACCAGCCGGTGGGCAGGCTGTTCATTTCGGCCAAACTGGTGCACACCGTTACGGGCCGCGATGACGGGTCTTCCAATTTCGGTGGCGATATATTGAAAGACAACCGTACCCGCACGCAGGACTACGGTAATAAGCTGGCACAAGGTTATCGGAATACCATCCGGCTGGGCAGTATTTCGGCTTCGTGGCAATTGGCCCATAACCTGTTTATTGATGCCCAGTTTACCTTGCGCAGCAGCCAGTCAGATCAACCCTTCTTTAATAATAATTCCAGCATAACTTCTGTAGCTTTGCGTTGGAATATCCCGCAAAGGCTTTACGAATTTTAATCAAATAGATGGACGTTTATTTCCGAATTTTGCGCTTTTCGCCCAACCTGGTTCCCCAGCTGGTTAAGTTTTTTTTGTTTTCTTTTCTGGGTGTGTTGTTCAGTGCAGCCTACCTGGGGCTTATCATGCCCATGCTGGAAGTACTGTTCAGTCAGGCTACAGCCGGCACATTGCCGGCTCCGCCCGAACCTGCCTTTTCCACAGCCTATGTAACGGCATGGTTTAAATACCGCTTTGCCCTCATTATCTCCGGGCAGGGTCCCGTAGCTGCCTTGCTGTGGGTTTGTATCCTCATCGTTATCTGCGTATTTCTGGCCAATCTCTTTCGGTACATGGAGCGCATGGTGGCTTCGCGCCTGCGGCTGGATATTGTTATGAATATGCGGCTCAGGCTTTATGAAAACATAACCCGGCTGCACCTTGGATTTTTTAACGAACAGCGCAGGGGCGACATGCTTTCGCGTTTTACCAACGATATGGCCGAAGTGGAAAACACGGTAGTAAACAGCCTGAAGAGTGTGCTGAAAGAACCGCTCACCATTGTGTTTTATTTTGCCGTGCTTTTTGCCATATCGGCCAAGCTTACCCTGTTTACGCTTATACTTTTACCGGTTACCGGGGCTGTAGTGGCAGAAATAATCAAAAGGCTGCGGGCACGGGCGCAGCAAAGCCAGGAAGCCATGGGGCGCATTGTGAACCTGCTGGATGAAACCTTTAGCGGCATGCGTGTAATTAAAGCCTTTAACGCACGCAGTTTTTTGCTCGGAAAAATGAACGATGAGCTGAAGTTTCACCGTAAGGTTAACCTGTCGTTATCCAGAAAAAACGAACTGTCATCACCGTTGTCGGAATTTCTGGGCGTTATTATTGTTGCGGCCATTATGTACTATGGGGGTAAGTTGGTGCTGGCCGGCAATGAATTGCAGCCGCAGGTGTTTATGGGTTACCTGGCATTCTATGCCTCCATGATTCAGCCGGCCAAAAACTTTTCGAATGGCATTACCTCACTGCAGAAAGGAACCGTTGCCGCCCGGCGCATTTTTGAATTTATGGATACCCAGCCCGCCATTACCTCGCCACCCGATGCCAGGCGAATTAAGGAATTTACAACAGCAATTGAATTTCGCAATGTTAGCTTTTCGTATAATCACAGACCGGTTTTAAGGAACATCAATCTGAAAATTGAAAAAGGTAAAACAATAGCTCTGGTTGGACCTTCGGGAGGAGGCAAATCAACGTTGGCCGATTTGATACCGCGTTTTTACGATCCTGTTGAAGGCGAAGTACTGCTGGATGGGCTGCCCTTACCCCGGTACCACCTCGATGACCTGCGCAGCCTGATGGGCATTGTTACACAGGAACCCATACTGTTTAACGACACAATCTACAACAACATAGCATTTGGGTTGCCCCATGTTGGCGAGGAAGAAGTGCAGCAGGCTGCCCGCATTGCCAATGCACATGATTTCATAATGCAAACCGAAAAAGGATACCAGACACTTATTGGCGACCGCGGCCTTAAACTTTCAGGAGGGCAGCGGCAGCGCCTGGCCATAGCCCGTGCGGTGCTCAAAAATCCGCCCATCCTTATCCTCGATGAAGCCACCTCGGCCCTTGATTCGGAGTCCGAACGCCAGGTACAGGATGCCCTGATGCGGCTTATGAAAAACCGTACTTCAGTGGTTATAGCCCACCGCTTAAGTACCATACAACATGCTGATGAAATAGTGGTTATTCAGGATGGCGCCATTGCCGAACGCGGCCGCCACCCCGAGCTGATTCAGCAAAACGGATTGTACCGCAAGCTAACCGAGATGCAGAAAACCTGAAAAATTTTATTTTTACGTAACGGTAAAAAGATTAAGTTTGCCTGTCAGGTTTATTGAGGAATGATGAAAAAAAACAGGCTGATTTTTTACAGTATATTTGGTGCACTGCACCTGTTTATATTTATCTTCAGCCTGTATATGGACAGCCAGAAAGAAAACTTTCAGTTTCTTATCCAGATGCAGGGGCGCATATGGATGCTTAAATACGGATCGCTTGGCCTTATTCTTTTGTTTTCTGTAAACCTGCTACTGCATTACCGCGATAACCGCCGCAATGAGCGGGAAAAAAAAGAACTTCTTGTCGAACTCAACAACCTTAAAGCCAAACTTTACGACCTGGAACAGGAGGCTAAAAAAAATCAGCAAAGCAGTACAACATCCGGATAACTGCCCATGGATACTCGTCATCTTATACTTACCGAGCTGCAACAGGCGGCAACGGTGCTCGACAACTTCCTTAAAGAACCCGGCAATTACCTGCGGATAGATGAGGCTGCCAGCCTTATGGTAAACTCCATTAACCGAGGCGGTAAGATTATTGCCTGTGGTAACGGAGGTTCGCACTGTGTGGCCATGCACTTTGCTGAAGAGCTAACCGGTCGTTATCACGAAAGCCGCAAACCTGTGCCGGCCATATCCATATCCGATTCCGGCCACATTACCTGCGTGGGCAATGAGTATGGGTTTGACCATATCTTCTCCAGATATGTGGATGCCGTGGGCAATGCGAACGATGTGTTGCTTGCGGTAAGCACCAGCGGCAACTCGCCAAACGTGGTTAACGCAGCCATTGCTGCCCGGAAAAAAGGCATGAAGGTGGTAGCCTTAACCGGCAAAAACGGAGGCAAGCTGGCCGGGCATGCCGATGTGGAGGTAAGGGTGCCGCATTTCGGTTATGCCGACCGGATTCATGAAATCCATTACAAAATCGTGCACATACTTATTCTTCTTATCGAAAAACAGGCATAACATGCTGGCCAAAACCTACGGCTGTGCAGTTTACGGTGTAGAAGCGCGCAAAATCACCATTGAGGTAAACGTAGGCCAGGGGCTTAAATTCCACCTCAGCGGCTTGCCCGACTCGGCAGTAAAAGAAAGCGAACATCGTGTGGAGTCGGCCATTAAGCAGTTCCGGTTTTTTATGCCGCGCGAAAAAACCGTAGTAAACCTGGCCCCGGCCGATATCCGAAAGGAAGGTTCCGCATACGATTTGCCTATTGCCCTGTGCATTCTTCGCGCCAGCGGCCAGATAGAAACCAACCGCCTGGAAGAGTTTGTCATTATGGGTGAACTGGCACTGGACGGCACCCTGCGTCCCATAAAAGGTGTGTTGCCCATAGCCATACAGGCCCGCCGCGAAGGTTTTAAAGGCATAATTATCCCGGCCGATAACGCCCGCGAAGCAGCCATAGTACCCGACCTGGACGTGTACGGCTTTGAAAATCTAAAACAGGCTGTTGACTTTCTTACCGGCAAAGAAACCCCAGGCCCCATTAAAATAAACGTAAACGAAGTCTTCGCCAGCCAGATAAATGATTACGACATTGATTTTAAAGACGTACAGGGACAGGATACCATTAAGCGTGCCATGGAAATTGCCGCAGCCGGAGGGCATAACGTTATTATGATTGGTCCGCCCGGTGCCGGTAAAACCATGTTGGCCAAAAGACTGCCCACCATTTTACCCCCGCTTACCCTTGAAGAAGCCCTCGAAACCACCAAAATTCATTCAGTTGCGGGCCGGCTGGGACGCAACGCCTCACTGCTGGCCACCCGCCCTTTCCGCGCACCCCACCATACCATTTCGGATGTGGCGTTGGTAGGTGGTGGGGGAAATCCACAGCCGGGCGAAATATCGCTGGCCCATAATGGGGTGTTATTTTTAGACGAACTGCCCGAGTTTAAGCGCACTGTGCTGGAAGTAATGCGGCAGCCCATGGAAGACCGAAAGGTAACCATCTCCAGGGCCAAAGTTTCAATTGACTACCCCGCCAACTTTATGCTGGTAGCCAGCATGAATCCCTGCCCTTGTGGTTATTATAATCATCCGGAAAAAGAGTGCGTATGCGCGCCGGGTGTGGTGCAACGCTACCTGAGCCGCATAAGCGGTCCGTTGCTGGACCGCATTGACCTGCACGTAGAAGTGGTACCCGTAAGCTTCGATGAAATGACAGCCAACCGTAAAGCCGAGTCCAGCGCGGACATACGCAGCCGTGTTGTACAGGCCCGTGCCCGGCAAACCGCCCGTTTTGCAGGCCACCCCAATATTTTCTGCAACGCCATGATGCCCTCTAACATGGTGAAAGAGGTTTGCAAAATTTCAGCTGATGGCAGAAGCCTCCTCAAAAACGCCATGGAAAGGCTGGGCCTTTCGGCCCGTGCCTACGACCGCATCCTGAAGGTTTCGCGCACCATTGCCGACCTGGCCGGAAACGATGAGATTACAACCGAACACCTGGCCGAGGCCATTCAGTATCGCAGCCTCGACCGCGAGGGGTGGGCCGGATAGACTGAGAAAATGTATCAGCAAAACTGCCCCCGGTTGCCGAATTCCTTAAACGCGAACAGCCAGCTAATTAATTTTACTTTGAATGCTGATCTTGATGTGTGCGTTGTCTTCGTGCCTCAAAAACCACCACCGCTGCCGATACCGATACATTCAGCGAATCAGCCCTGCCCAGCATGGGAATAATAATATTGGCATCAGCCTGTTGGGTCCAATCTTCCGAAAGACCCGTAGCCTCGGCACCTAAAACTATAGCACAAGGTTTTGTATAATCAGCTTCGGTGTAGGGAACGGAGGCCTCCAGCCAGGTGCAGTATATGCGGCAGCCCTTTTGGCGCAGCCACGCAATGGTTTCAGCGGCAGTGGCCATGGCCGTGGGAAGAGTAAACACACAACCCAGGCTGGAACGTATTACATTGGGGTTGTAAAAATCGGTTTGTACACCGCAGCAAATTACCGCATCTACTGCCGCAGCATCGGCCGTACGCAGTATAGCCCCCAGGTTTCCGGGCTTTTCTATACCATCCAATATAAGCAACAGCGGGTTTGCTGATAACGTCAGGTTTTCCAGCCGGTGCAATTTCATCTCGGCTATGGCTACCACGCCACCCGAGTTGCCCCGAACCGCTATTTTCTCAAATACCTCACGGCTTACGCGCACCAGAAATTTGTCCTCTGGCTGCAGGCTTTCCAGCTCCGCGCGGCTTATCAATTCTTCGCAATAAAAAATATTGCCAACCCGGTATCCCGCCTCCAGCGCACGGGCAATTTCTTTTCTTCCCTCAATTACAAAAAGCTGTTGCTTTTTTCGTTCGCGCGGCTTTTCCAGCGCCAGCAGGCTTTTTATTTTCGGATTTTGAATGCTGGTTATCAGGCCGCCTGATTTCATCGGCACAATCTTTTTAACTTGCGCAAGTTGCTAAAATAAACCATACCCTGCACTTGACCTGCAAACTGCTACACCCTGCCGCATGGCAGGATTACGAACTGATCGATTCCGGTGGAGGCGAAAAGCTGGAACGCTTTGGCCCTTACATCCTCATCCGGCCCGAACCTCAGGCCGTGTGGAGCAAAGCACTTTCAGAAAAAGAATGGCTTACACTGGCCCATGCCCGCTTTCAGCGCGAACAGAAAGACCGCTACCGTTTTACCGATGAAGTTAAAGGCGGATGGAAGCGACTTAAAAACATGCCGGAAAGCTGGAATATTTCCTACAGCTGCAACAAATTTTCGCTTGTGCTCCGTCTGGCTCTTACCGGATTTGGCCATGTGGGTGTGTTTCCCGAACAAGGCGAGAACTGGAACTTCATACATCAAACGCTTTCGGAATTTAACGCTTCCGGCATGCGCGTGCTTAACCTCTTTGCCTATACCGGTGCCGCCTCTATGGTGGCACGCATGGCCGGAGCCGAAGTAACGCATGTGGATGCATCACGGCCGGGACTTAACTGGGCCAATCAGAATATGCAGCTTAATCAACTCACCAACATCCGGTGGGTGTATGAAGATGCCTTTAGATTTGTAAGGCGCGAAGTGAAGCGGGGCAGAAAGTACAACGGTATAATAATGGATCCCCCGCCTTACGGCCGGGGTCCGCAGGGCGAGAAGTGGACACTGCATGAACACCTTGATGAGCTGGTAAAGCTGTGCAGTGAACTGCTTGAGCCAAAAAACTATTTCTTCATTCTAAATATGTACGCAGCCGGGCTGCCGGCACTGGCCGGATTAAATGTTGCCCAAACGTATTTAAACACAACCAATGCCGAGTGGGGTGAGTTTTTTTTGAAGAGCCGCAATCAGCGCCACCTGCCCATGGGAACCTTTTTGCGGCTAAAGGGGTAATGTTTTTGGTTGCTGTAAACATTCCGCACAGTGCATTTTATCTTAGCGGCTAATGCCTATCTTTGCGCCTTCTTTTTACAAAACCTCTTTTTTAAGCGGGATTAGCCTTGTATGGATGTAAGTAAAATCAGAAACGTAGCCATTATTGCCCACGTTGACCACGGTAAAACCACACTGGTAGATAAAATGCTGCTGGCTGGGCGCCTGTTTAAGGAACATGAAAACCCGGGCGAGCTGATTATGGACAGCAACGAACTGGAGCGCGAGCGCGGCATAACCATTCTGGCCAAAAACGTTTCGGTGCGGTATAAAGATTTTAAAATAAACATTATTGATACACCCGGCCACTCTGATTTTGGCGGAGAAGTAGAACGGGTGCTCAACATGGCCGATGGATGCCTGCTGCTGGTTGATGCCTTTGAAGGCCCCATGCCCCAAACCCGGTTTGTGCTGCAAAAGGCGTTGCAACTGGGTCTGAAGCCCATTGTGGTAATCAATAAGGTAGATAAGAAAAACTGCACACCCGACCTGGTACATGAGCAGGTTTTCGATTTAATGTTTGCCCTTGATGCCAGCGAAGAACAACTGGACTTTCCGGTGTTTTACGGCTCGGCTAAGCAAGGCTGGATGAGTACCGACTGGCGGCAGCCCACACAGGATATAACCCCCCTGCTGGAAGGCATTATTCAGTACATACCCGCCCCGAAAATGGAGCAGGGTACCGTACAAACGCTTATCACCTCGCTGGAATATTCGTCCTACATTGGTCGGGTGGCCATTGGGCGGATGCACCGGGGCGTGCTGCGCAGCGGTCAGCCCGTAGCCCTTGTAAAGCGCGACAGCAAGGCCGTGGTAAAAACACGTATCAAGGAATTGTATGTATTTGAGGGCTTTGAAAAGCAAAAGGTAGAAGAGGTGCGCTCGGGCGAAATCTGCGCCATGGTGGGCCTGGAGGGATTTGAAATAGGCGATACTGTAGCCGATCCCGAGCACCCCGAAGCACTGAAGTCCATTGCCATTGATGAGCCCACCATGAGCATGTTGTTTACTATTAACAACTCGCCATTCTTCGGCAAGGAAGGTAAATATGTTACCTCGCGTCACATTAAAGAACGCCTGGACCGCGAGCTGGAGAAAAACCTGGCGCTGCGCGTGGGCGATTCCGGATCGGCCGACAGCTTTGTGGTTTACGGGCGCGGCGTACTTCACCTTTCTGTACTTATAGAAACCATGCGCAGAGAAGGGTATGAACTGCAAATTGGCCAGCCCCAGGTGATCATTAAAGAAATTAATGGCGTAAAATGCGAACCCGTTGAGGAGCTTACCATTGATATTCCCGAGGCCGATGCCGGAAAAGCAATTGAAACCGTATCGGTGCGAAAAGGAGAGATGATTAACATGGAGCCCAAAGGCGACCGTATGCTGCTTAAATTTATCATCCCTTCGCGCGGTATTATTGGCTTGCGCAACTACCTGTTAAACGTAACGGCCGGTGAAGCCATCGTAACCCATCGCTTTAAAGAATATCAGCCCTGGAAGGGCGAAATACCCGGGCGCATCAATGGCTCGCTCATTGCTATGGAAGAAGGCGAAGCAATAGCCTACAGCCTGCACAACCTGCAGGATCGCGGCAAGTTTTTCATTGAACCGGGCGACCCCGTGTATGAAGGCCAGGTAATAGGAGAACATAACCGATCGGGCGATCTGGTGGTGAACGTTACCAAAACCAAAAAACTTACCAACATACGCGCTGCCGGAGCCGATGAAAAAATGCGCATTTCGCCGGCAGTAAAGTTTACGCTTGAAGAAGCCCTGGAATACATTCAAGCCGATGAATATGTAGAGGTAACACCTAAATCTATCCGGCTGCGCAAAATTTTGCTCAAGGAAAGCGACCGGAGAAGAAACAGTAAATCATGAGAGTTGCGGTACTTATTTTTTTGGCCATGGTTCCGGCCTGGCTGGGCGCGCAGCCCCACTATAAATGGACCCCAACCGAAAAGCTTGCCGACACCCTGCTGAACCGCAGACAGGTGTTCGATGCCATTAAGCTTTACACCAAAGTTTTACGGCAGCAGCAAAAAGCAAAATTTTCCGACAAATCGGTGGTTCGGTTTAAACGGGCACTTTGTTACTACTATACGGCATCCTTTAACGAGGCCATTGCCGACCTGAACCTCTTTATTGCCGAAAACCCCGAATATCCTCAGGCCCGCCTGCTCAGGGCCTATGTGTATCGCGAACTGAACGAACCGGAAAAGCAGCTTGAAGACCTGAAGGAGATTCTTGAGGAAGACCCTTACAATGCCGATCTGGTAAAATGGTATGCCAGTATCCTGCTGGAAGTAAAAAATGCCCAAGAAGCCCGCCACCTGCTGCAGGTCCTGCAGTTGGTGTATAACGATGAAGAGGTGGAAACCAGCCTTGGAATGGCTTATTATTATCTTAACAACCCCGATTCGGCCCTGCATCATTTCAATGAGGCCATCATTATTAACGGAGGCTATTTTCCGGCCTATCGGCACGCTGCCCTTTTATGCCAGGAACAGCAGCAATACCTGCAATCGCTGGAATACCTGAACCTGGCTTTGCTTCTCGATCCCGATAACCCCGAGCTGTTGATGTATGCCGGCATAGCCCTGGCCGAAACCGGCCATCGTCATAAGGGATGTAATTATCTGAACCGGGCTGTTGATGCCGGCATGGATGAGGCAAAGGGCTACCTGGATCGTTACTGTTATAAGGCTGACGACTAACTCTTTACAACTATTCCATACCGGTAAGTTTGCCGGGCTATCCGGCCCTGCTATTTTTGCACATGCCCGATCAGATTCTTATTCTGGATTTTGGCTCGCAATACACCCAGCTTATTGCCCGCAGGGTGCGCGAGCTAAACGTGTACTGCGAAATTCATCCCTACTACGCTGTTCCTGTACTTACGCCTTCCGTTAAAGGTATAATCCTATCGGGTAGTCCCTGCTCGGTCCGCGATGCCAACGCCCCCGATGTTAACCTGGAGCAGTTTGGAAACCGACCGGTGCTGGGTATTTGCTACGGTGCGCAACTCATTGCCCATAAAAACAAAGGAGTGGTGCAGGGGGCACATGCCCGCGAATATGGCCGCGCCCACCTTACCCGCATAGACCATCACAACGAACTGCTCAAAGAAATTCCGCTCGACACGCAGGTGTGGATGTCGCATGCCGACACCATTACGCAGTTACCCGTTGATTTTGACATTATTGCCAGCACCGAAACGGTTCAGGTGGCGGCCTACCGCATGCGCGGAAAAAACCTTTATGGCATACAGTTTCATCCGGAAGTTACCCATACTACCGAAGGTAAAAGCCTGCTTCGCAATTTTGTGGTGCATATATGTGGTTGTGCACAGGATTGGACCCCCGATCAGTTTATTGAATCTACCGTAGCTGCCCTTAAAAACCAGCTGGGCACCGATAAAGTGGTCATGGCCCTTTCGGGCGGAGTCGATTCAACAGTTGCAGCTGTGCTTATCCATCAGGCGGTGGGCAAAAATCTGCATTGCATATTTGTGGATAACGGGCTGCTGCGCAAAAATGAATTTGCCCAGGTGCTGCAGTCATACGAGGGCATGGGCCTGAATGTTAAAGGTGTGGATGCACGTCTGAAATTCTACCAGGCACTTAAAGGCCTTACCGACCCCGAAGCTAAACGAAAGGCCATAGGCAAAACCTTTATTGAAGTATTCGATGCCGAGGCCCACAGCATAAAAGATGTGAAGTGGCTTGGGCAGGGAACCATTTACCCCGACGTTATTGAATCGGTATCGGTTAAGGGGCCCTCGGCCACCATCAAATCGCACCATAACGTTGGCGGACTTCCTGAAAAAATGAAACTGCAGGTGGTCGAGCCGCTAAAAACCTTGTTTAAAGATGAAGTGCGCGAGGTGGGCAAAACTCTGGGCATAGACCCGGCTATCCTGGGCCGCCATCCTTTTCCGGGGCCTGGCCTGGGCATTCGCATACTGGGCGAAGTAAATGAACAAAAAGTGTCGCTGCTGCAGGAGGCCGATGCTATATTTATTCGTGGTTTAAAAGAACGGCAGCTGTACGACAAAGTGTGGCAGGCCGGTGCCGTTTTGTTACCCGTACATGCCGTGGGCGTGATGGGAGATGAACGCACCTACGAACAGGTAGTGGCCCTGCGGGCCGTTACCAGCACCGATGGCATGACAGCCGACTGGGCACACCTGCCGTACGATTTCCTGGCGGCCATATCGAATGAAATCATTAATAAAGTAAAAGGCATTAACCGGGTGGTGTACGACATCAGTTCAAAACCCCCCGCAACCATAGAGTGGGAATAATGCTTACAGGTATGCACTTAAACCGGATTATTGTTCTGTTGTTTCTGGCTACGGCCGCCTGGGCGCAGCCGGCACAGCAAAAGTATATCAATGCCAAAACCTTGTTTAAGGAAGGCAAATACAACCTGGCACAGGAAGCGTTCAGGCAGCTTATTCCATACAGCCAGGATAACCCGTTTTCGCAATACGCATCTTTTTACTATGCGCTGAGCGCCTACCACCAGGGTTACCGGGCCGTGGCGCGCGACATGCTGTTGCAAATTAAGGCGCTGTATCCGGGCTGGAACCAAATGGATGAAGTAAACCTGTGGTTGGCCAGAATTTATTTCGATGAAAAAGCCTGGTTTCAGGGCATGCAGGCGCTGGACGAAGTAAAAGGAAAGGAAATTCAAAAAACAAAAGAAGCACTTAAAACCGAGGCATTGTACAGCTTAAACGACCTGCAGACACTTAAATTACTTTATGAAAAATATCCGGCCGATGAGACGGTGGCCCGCAATCTTGCCCGGACACTGCGCAGTTCAAATGCACCGGCCGATGTGCAGCTGCTGGCTGCCCTAACAGAAAAATTCGGCTGGAAAAAATCAGAATTTGCCCAGCAGGCGCTGCCAACCGTAAAAAAACCTGTCTATTCCGTTGCCCTCCTCTTTCCTTTCCTTGCTTCCTCGCTTGAGCCTACGCCTTTGCGCAAACGCAATCAGTTTGTACTGGACCTTTACGAAGGTATGAAAATGGCTGTTGATTCGCTGGCGCATTTGGGCGTGCAGATAAGCCTGCGCGCTTACGATACCGACAGAAGCCCGGAAACCGTAAAAAAACTGCTCGAAACCGAAGAACTGAAAGCCACCGACCTGATAATCGGGCCGCTTTTTCAGGAAGAAAATGCGCCTGCCCAGCAATTCTCAGCCACATACCGCATCAACCTGTTCAACCCGGTAACCTTTAATTACGATGTGGTCCAGTCCAATCCCTATGGCTATCTGTTTCAGCCTTCGCTGGAAATTATTGGCCGCGAGTCGGCAGTTTTTCTCAACGCCTACCTTCCTGCGCACAAAAAGAAATGCATGCTGATAATGGGCAATACCCGGCGCGACTCGGTGCTGGCTGCTGCCTTTTTGCTAAAGGCCAGAGAAACAGATTTGCGCATTGTGCAGATTGAACGGGTAAACCGCAACGAGGGCCGTATTCTTTCGGTTCTTGCCACACCTACCGAGTTCGATGAATTTAAATATCCCACCCAGTTTACATTGCCCAAAGACAGCTTAAACTGCATATTTGTTACTTCGGAAGACCCCCTTATTTATACCAAGGTTATTTCCAGTGTGGAAACCAGAAAAGACTCCATAGTTGTTCTGGGTTCAGAGGCCTGGCTGGACCAAACCGCAGTTGACTTTGCCAAATATGAGCAGCTGGGGGTTGTGTTGTATGCGCCCAACTTCGTTCCGTTTGCCCATCCGGTTGTACAGCGGTTTCGTAATTGGTACATCCGCCTGCACGGGCGGTCGTCTGCTTCAGCCCCGTACACCGATTATGCCCGCATTGGCTTTGAGTTTATGTTCTTTGCAGGAAGGCTTCTGCAGGAGGGAGGAGTTTACTTTCAGCAGCACTTCAATGAAAAGAAGGTAAACACGGTATTCGGAAGAGAAGTGCTTTATTCGGGAGGGCACCGCAGCAGTCAGATTGTTCCTTTTGTGAAATTCATCAATGGAGAGTTGTCCAACATAACGTACCGAAATCCATAGCCATGCTTTCCGTTATTAAACAAAACAAATGGGTACTGGCCGTTATTGTGCTGGTGTTTGCGCTCATAACAGGCCTTTCGGGTTACTCATTCAGAATTACGCAACAGGCAACCGCAGTTACCCTCTGGTCGGCCGGCCGGCTTGCCGATCTGGAACAGGTGTGGGCGGCCTTTAATAAGGCCGATGCACAGTCGCTGACTGAGGCCCGCACACGTGCGGTTAGCCTGGACCAGGAGCTGGAAAAAGCCTATTCCGGCCTTTCGGGCCTGAAATTGAATGAAGAATTAATCTTTGCCATCAAAATGTGGCAGATGCCCGTATCGCGCATCCGGCAGCTGCTTGAGCAGGCAAATGATGAAACCGTAAGACGCCAAATTTCAGACCTCTTATCCACAGCCCAACTCGAAGCCAATAAGCTTTTAGAGGCATCTGAAAAAGAAGCCGGCCGCCTGCAGGCCATAGCCCGCACAGCCTACCTTGCGGCCATGTGGCTTACCCTGCTGGCAGGCGCAGGTTTCATTGCGGCTTTGCTGGTATTGCAGAAGCGCTACACAGCAAAAGAAAAACAATTGCACGACACCCTCAGGCAGGAGTCGCTGCGAAACGAAATGCTTACCGGTTTTATAGAAGCCGTATCATCAGGCAATTACCAGGTAGAGCTCAAGGGCACGCACGACCCCGTACTGGCTGAACGACTGCAGAACATGCGCGACAAACTGCGCACCAGCGCAGAAGAAGAGGCCCGCAGAAACCGGGCCGCCAACGGCCTGGCACAAATTGGCGAAATTTTACGCTCAACCCATAATGCTGCCGAACTGCACGACCGCATCATAAAATTTGTGGTAACCTTCACCAAAAGCAATCAGGGTGGACTGTTTTTGCTGCGGGAAGAGCCGGGCAGCAAAGAACCCTACCTGGAGCTCGTGTCGGCCTATGCCTACGAAAGAAAGAAATTTATTACCAAACGGGTTGATGTGGGCCAGGGACTGGTTGGCCAGTGCTTCCTCGAAGGGCAACGTATTTTTATGGCCAAAGTGCCGGAACAATATATTCACATTACGTCTGGGCTGGGTGAAGCCAATCCCCGGTGCGTACTGCTGGTACCTTTAAAAACTGAAGATACGGTGTTGGGTGTAATGGAGCTGGCCACCTTTAACACTTACGATGAACATGAAATTGAACTGATTGAAAAATTTGCCGGCAGCATAGCCTCGACCCTGGCAAACGTACAAATCAACGAAAATACACGACTGCTGCTGGAGCAAACCCAGCAACAGGCAGAAGAAATGCGCGCCCAGGAGGAAGAAATGCGGCAAAATATGGAAGAACTGGCTGCCACACAGGAGGAGATGTCTCGTAAGGAACAGGAATACATAAGGCGTATCCGCGAGCTGGAAGAGCAACTGGGCATCCGGACAACTACGCCCGAAACCCTGCAAAATCGGCAATAATCATACATTGGTCAGCTACAACAGGTTACAATCCTACCCTAAAACCGATAATTTCATTATTTTTACAAACCTTGAATTAGGGGTATGAACCGCATTTATCAACTTTTATTTTTTGCCCTGCTGCTGCCCCATGCGTTGCTGGCGCAAGGCGAACGGAAAGATAAAACAGCCGTTACCTACGAAGAGATTTATGACGAGCCCTACTCGGTAAACAAACTCTTTGTTCACCTTCAGCCTTTTTATGGCGAACTGTTTGCCACCAACGTCAATGCCGGTTTTGGGATGGAAGCCCAGTACTACCTGCAGGATAAGGTTGACTTTAAGGCACACTTTCGTAAAACCTACAGCCAGAAGTTTTATGATTTTACACGCGACCTGGCCGCCAAAACTTCCGACACTGATAACAACATCCAGATTTTTAACTACTACGAATTTGGCCTGAACTGGCATGTGCGCGACTTTGACGAAAGCTCAAAAACAAAAATGTTTCTGTACCGCAGCAGCTACAAAGGAAACAAATGGGCAGCACGGGTACCGCTTACAGCCGAAATACCCTGCAAGGTGCGCAAAATCTATGGCGCACGCCTGGGCGGTATAATCTGGGACAGCGGCGTGCATCTTAACCGTGTTATGGAAGAGCAGGGGATAAGCTATTCCGACTTTAAAAGCGGTGACGGCATTGCCCTTTCTGATTTTACCACCACAGCCGACCTGTTTACCAACATATCATCCAAAAGCCTGTACCTGGGGGGCTCCATGACCTGGATACGCAACGTGGCCGTGCAGTTCGATAAATTTGAGCCGGGCGTGGATGATTTAATTCTTACTACTTATTTCGATATTTTATTTGCTCCGTCATTAAAACTGGACAACATAGTGTATACACCCCGGGACGCGAACAGCGGAGAGCCTCTGCTTACCGAACAACGGGCTTACAGCACTTCGCCTGTTGACCTGAAAAGTTTTGGCTTCCGCGCCGGCATTGAAGGCAAATTCAACCGGCAGTTTAGCTGGGCTTATGGTGGTGAAATAGGGTATCGCCCAGGTGTGCAGGGCAATACCTTTTATGCCCTGCTTAAAATAAGCATACCCGTATTCGGAACCAGTCTCGATTATTCGGTTGAGGCCTTTGGCAAGTAACCCCACCTGCGACCTGCTCATTACCCATGGCACGTTGGTGCAGGTACGCGAAGACGTTACCGCACCGGTAAAAGGGGCCGACATGGCCAGCCTGCCCGTTTTGCCCGATGCCTATCTGTCCATTACCGAAGGGCGCATTTCCGATTACGGCCCAATGGACCGGCTGCCCCATAACCTCAGCGCACGGCAAACCCTGTCTGCCAAAGGGCGTTTTGTTTTTCCATCGTTTGTCGATTCGCACACCCACCTGGTGTTTGCACAATACCGCGAGGATGAATTTGTAATGAAGATAAAGGGCGCAACCTATGCCGAAATAGCCGCCCGTGGCGGAGGTATACTGAACAGCGCACGCCAGGTGCAGAAACTCTCAGAAGATGAATTACTGGAACGCACCCTGCCGCGTGCCCATGAAATAATCCGCACCGGTACAGGTGTGGTGGAAATTAAAAGCGGATACGGCCTTACCACCCGCGATGAACTAAAAATGCTCAGGGTGGCCAGGCGCATCGGCATAGAAACTCCGTTGAAAGTAAAAACAACCTTTCTGGGTGCACATGCTGTTCCGCCAGGCATGCATAAGGCTGATTATATGAATTTGCTTATCCGCGAAATGATACCGGCCGTTGCCGAAGAAAAACTGGCCGACTACATAGATGTTTTTTGTGAGGCAGGATTTTATACTCCCGATGAAACCATACAGCTTGCCGAAGCCGGAAAAAAATACGGATTACAACCCCGCATTCATGCCAACCAGTTGGGGCGCTCAGGCGGTGTACAGGCAGGCGTTAAAACCGGAGCGTTAAGCGTTGACCACCTCGAGCATCTGGGCGATGAAGAAATAACCCTTCTTAAAGACGGCATCACCATGCCTACAGCCCTTCCAGGTGCGGCCTTTTTCCTGCGGCTACCTCAGGCACCGGCGCGCAAAATAATCGATGCCGGGCTGCCCCTGGCCATCGCATCCGACTTCAACCCCGGAAGCTGCCCCACTGGCAACATGCCGCTTATCATAGCCCTGGCCTGCATTCAGATGAAAATTACGCCCGAAGAAGCCATAAACGCAGCTACCGTTAACACAGCCTTTTCTCTGCAACTCAACCACGAATATGGCTCAATTGCCCGCGGCCGTGTGGCCAATCTCTTCATTACACAGCCCGTACCTTCGGTGGCTTTTATACCCTATGCCTTTGGCCACAATCCGGTGGATATCGTTATCCTTAACGGAAAAGTTATTCAAGCCGGTTAACCCTGATGGAAAAAGTAATCCGGCTGTTAAGCGTAGCGCCCACCGAACAGTATTTTTCAAGCGACAGCGCGGCAACTTTCTGTAGCTCTTCTTCGGTTACATCGGGCGAGTGTATGATGAATAAGCAGTGGATGTCGGTAAACCTTCGGGGGGGCTCGTCTCTGCGTACCCCGGTGGTTTCAATGGTAAACTCAGCTATTGATTTTCTGCGCTTCTTCAGCATAATGGCAATATCCACGGCAGCACAGGCCGATAAAGAAGAGAGCAGCAACTCAACAGGCGACTGGTTTTCTTTAAGCCCGGCCTCGCGCATGTCAATGCGCACGGCATGACCTTGGGTGTTTTTTGATTCATACACCTCATCTTCTAGCATCCGGGTAATGATTTTCATAACGTTTTTTCAACTGTTCAAAAATAGGTTTCTTTATGGCGTTCTTAGCACTTTCCGGATATGATTTTTGACAGGATTCTGGAAGAAAAATTAAAGCGCGCAATCCGCGATATACCCGATTATCCCAAACCCGGCATCGTCTTTAAGGACATTACACCCGTTCTGGCCAGCCCTGAACTGATGCTGGAAACAGCACATGCCCTTGAGCGTCAGGCCCGGTCTTTTAAACCCGATGCCATAGCAGCTGTTGAAGCCCGGGGTTTTATATTCGGAAGCATACTGGCACGGCAGCTCAACTGCCCGTTTATACCGGTGCGCAAACCGGGTAAGCTGCCTTATCGCACCGTACAGGAAAGTTATACCCTGGAATACGGCACGGCATCGGTAGAAATACACGAAGATGCCATACGCCCGGGCTGGCGGGTGCTAATTCATGACGATCTGCTGGCCACAGGCGGTACGGCCGATGCTGCCGCCATGCTGGTGCAACGGCTAAACGGAGTGGTGGCCGGCTTTTCGTTTATGATTAACCTGGAATTTTTGCCGGGTGAGCAAACCCTGAAAAACAAATATGGTATACAGCCTGCATACCTGGTAAACTTTACCCGGTGAAACAGGGCAGGCGGCAGGCAAACCAACTGCCGGTTGATTTTGTTAACACACCATGTCGGGGTCAAAACTTATACCCATGTTTCCGCTGGCCATTTTGCCGTTGCCCGGTGAATTGGTACCCCTGCATATTTTTGAACCCCGCTACAAGCAACTTATTCACGAGGCCGAGAAAACCGATATTGGCTTTGGTATTTTTTGTACGCACCAGGCCAATGCCGAAAAGCTGGGTTCGTGGATGAAGCTGGAAAGCATTGTAAAGCGATACCCGGGAGGAGAGATGGATATTGTGGTGAAATGTGAAGATATTTTTACCCTTCACAATCTGTACAGAAATTACAAAAACCAAAGCTACCCGGGTGGTAAGGTTTTGTTCTGGCATACCCAAATGCACGAACTGCCCGGCGCAAAACTGGGCGAGCTTTTTTACGATTACCTGAACCGTCGTAACATTACGCGCCATCAGGCTTTCTTTAGTATTTACGGTATTGCCCGCTTTCTTAACCTGGATGTAGCTGAACGCTGCAGCTTTTTGCTGCTGAAGCAGAGTGAAAGAACACGATTTCTCATCAGGCATCTGCATTATCAAATCGGCCTGCTGGAGGCCGAGCTGAACAGCAGGGATGTTTACCAGTGGAACTAACAGTTTGACAGATTTTTCTTTGTCAAGAATCAGGTATGTTACATGAAGTACAGGGTTTCCAGAAAAAACTACGGTTATAGCATGCCGGGTAGCCAACAAGGGAACTTTGATACCAGGCAATAAAAAACCCCGGTAGGCTCCGGGGTTTTATATTAAAATCAGGTTCAGGTATGTTAGTTACCTGCGGCTTTTGCTTTGGCAAAATCGCCTGCTTTAATAATATTCATTTTTTCAAGCGACAGGTATTTTTTCATGGCTGCATTTACCTGTTCGGCCGTTAGTTCCATCACCTTTTTCTCAAAGGCTTCGTCCCATTTGTAATCTCGGCCTGTAAAAAGGTAGTTATTCAGGGTGTTAGCTACCTGGCCGTCTTGTGCACGGCCAACCACACGTTGCTGCGACCAGCCCGACTGAGCGGCTTTTACTTCCTCGGCCGTAAAGCCTTCGGTAATTACTTTTTCTATCTCTTCGCGGAATGCTTTTTCCAGTTTTTCCACATTCTGGGGGGCATAGATGGCATAGGCGAAGAATGTTCCTACGTTATCCAGCGAGCCTGCGCTTATTTGCGAGCCTACACCGTAGCTCAGGCCTTCTTTTTGCCTTATTCGGGTGGCCAGCCGTGAGTTGAGGAAGCCCCCGCCCAGCATAAAGTTACCCAGCACCAATGCCGGGTAGTCGGGGTGGTCATCGCGCATCTCAAACTGGTAGTTGGCCAGGAAAAATGCGTTGGCTTTGTCGGGTGTTTCGATCGATTCGTTTATGGGCTGTACGTTAAACAATCTGGCCTCCATGCGTTTAAAAGGCGTTTTGCTTTTCCAGTTGCCAAACAGGCTGTTGGTAAGGTTTTGTATTTCTGCTGCGTCAAAGTCGCCTACCACGGCCATAGTAGCGTTCGATGCCCCGTAAAAAGTGTTGTAAAACTGCTTAACCTGGTCGAGGGTAAGCGCCTTGATTTGGGCTACGGCTTCATCAAAAGTGGCCGTGTAGCGTGGGTCTTCTTTGGGGTAAGGCGAAACATGGCGCTGCATGCGGTTAAAGGCAAGGCTTTGCGGTTCGCTGCGCTGCGATTCGATGGCGGCCAGTTCTTCATTTTTAAGCTTTTCAAATTCATCGGCAGGGAACGATGGTGTGGTAAGTATTTCGTTCAGCAGCTTAAGTACCTCCGGCAAGTTGGGGCGCGTGGTGGTTATGTTCACAAATGCCTGTTGTGCTCCGCCACCAATAAAAACGTTGGCTTTGAGGCGGTCCAGCTCGTCTTTAATTTGCTGGCGCGTTTTATTGGCCGTTCCTTTGTCGAGCATGCTGGCGGCAAATTCGGCAGCGGTGCCTTTGTTGGCCAGGGCTTTTTCTTCGCCAAACCTAAGGGTAAGGCGCACCTCAACGGCTTCGCCACGGGTTTTTTTGGGAAGCAGCGCCAGTTTAAGGCCGTTGGGCAACGTAACGCGAGTGGTGCGCGCCTCGATATTGGCTGGTGAGGGGTCGAAGGCTTCGCCCATGGCGATATCCTGCCGGCCTTTGTAGTCTTTTACCAGCTCTTCCACGTTGGGGTCAGCGGGAATTTCGCTCCGGTCGGGTTTTTCAACGGGTATAAACAGGCCGATAGTGCGGTTATCGGGTTTGAAGTAATGTTTGGCTACGCGCACCACATCGTCAACCGTTATGTTTTTTACCCGGTCGCGGTGCAGAAAAAGCAGCCGCCAGTCGCCCATACCTATGTATTCGCTTAAGGCAAGACCAATTCTTTCGGTCGAGTTGAAGAAGAGGTCAAATTCTTTGGTGAGTTTGGTTTTGGCTCGTTCCACTTCTTCACTGGTAGGCGGATTTACTCCCAGGTTGTCGTAAACCTGTATCATGGTTTGCTTCACATCGTCCAGTGATTTTTCCTTCAGCACTTCGGCCAGGCTCATAATCAACCCCGGCTCTTTAAACTGGTAGGCGAAGGTAAAGGTGGAAGCAGCCTTTTTGGTATCTACCAGCGCCTTGTACATTCTGCCTGAAGGTTCATCGCCAATAACTTCGGCCAGTACTTCAAGTGCTGCGTAGTCGGGATGTGAGCCTGCGCATATTTTGTAGGCAACAGCTGCCCATTGCACATCGCCCACGCGGCGCACGGTTACCATTCGCTCACCATCCTGCACGGGGTCGCGCGTGTAGAACTGAGGCAGCTGGCGCTCGGGTTTGGGAATGGCGCCAAAGTAATCGTTAACCATGCTTATGGTTTTGGCCTCATCAATTTTCCCGGCAACCACCAATACGGCATTGTCGGGCTGGTAGTATTTTTTGTAGAAGGCCTGAAGCCGTTCAATGGGTACATTTTCGATATCCGAACGTGCGCCAATGGTCGATTTACCGTAGTTGTGCCATTCGTAGGCGGCGGCGGTGGTGCGTTGCAGCAACACGCGCATCGGGCTGTTTTCGCCCGACTCGAACTCGTTGCGCACTACGGTCATTTCGCTGTCCAGATCTTTTTTGGCTATGAATGAATTTACCATGCGGTCGGCCTCCAGGTCGAGCGCCCACTTCAGGTTTTCTTCGGTGGCGTTAAAGGTTTCGAAATAATTGGTGCGGTCAACCCACGTGGTACCGTTGGGCCGGGCACCGTGTTCGGTAAGTTCCTGCGGAATATTGGGGTGTTTGGGTGTGCCTTTAAACACGAGGTGTTCCAGCAGGTGCGCCATACCGGTTTCGCCATAGTTTTCATGGCGCGAGCCCACCAGGTAGGTAATGTTTACCGTAATGGTTTGCTTGGAGGGATCGGGGAACAGTAAAACGCGCAGGCCGTTGTGCAGGCGGTACTCGGTTATGCCTTCAACGGTGGTTACCTTAACCGGCGGAGGAATTTGCTGCGTTTGCTCAGCGGCGTTTGCGGCAGGTTGTGTTGCCGGTGTTTTCTCTTTGGGTTTCTTTTTTTGCGCCTGTCCCGGAAGGGCTAACACCAACACAAGCAGGCAGATAAGAAGTCGGTAATGCATAATGAAACGGGTTTTTTATTTTTAAGGGCTTTGAAGGTACAATGCCCCGGCCAAAATTACAACCCGGGTGGCCAGATGCGTCAAATAACCTGTGAATAAAATGGCATGTTTTGAAAAATATGCCCGGGCAGGTGATCTTTTCCCGTAAGGGCAGCCTGTTCGGGCGGGTTATTTCAGGATGCGGCCAACTGTGCCGGATTCATTAATTTCGCGGCAGTTTTAACCGTTCTGCATTATGAGCCAGCGTCCTGTATCTCAATTTATCGAAAAAAACTTCCTGCATTTTAATGCGGCTGCACTGGTAGATGCCGCCAAAGCATATAAGAAGCACATTTCTGAAGGCAAAAAAATGATGATCACCCTGGCCGGGGCCATGAGCACAGGCGAGCTGGGTATAAGCCTGGCCGAGATGATCAGGCAAAACAAAGTGCACATTATTTCCTGTACAGGCGCCAACCTGGAAGAAGATATCATGAACCTGGTGGCGCACTCGCACTATAAGCGCATTCCGAATTACCGCGATTTAACGCCCGAACAGGAGTGGGACCTGCTGCAAAACCACCTTAACCGGGTTACCGATACCTGTATTCCGGAGGAAGAAGCTTTCCGTAGGCTGCAGAAGCATTTGTTTGCCGTTTGGAAAGATGCCGAAGACAAGGGCGAGCGACTTTTTCCGCATGAGTTTATGTATCGCATTCTGAACAGCGGAGAGCTTAAGCCCTATTATGAGATTGATCCGAAAAACTCCTGGATGGTGGCGGCAGCCGAACGCAACCTGCCCATGGTGGTGCCCGGCTGGGAAGACTCGACCATGGGCAACATTTTTGCCTCGTATGTGTACAGTGGCGAGCTGAAGGCCTCTACCATGAAAAGCGGCATTGAATATATGGTGTGGCTGGCCGACTGGTACATTAAAAACAGCGGCAAAGAAGGTGTTGGTTTTTTCCAGATTGGCGGCGGAATTGCCGGCGACTTTCCCATTTGCGTGGTGCCCATGCTGCATCAGGATCTGCAGCTGGATAATGTGCCCTTCTGGAGCTACTTCTGCCAGATAAGCGACAGCACCACCTCTTACGGGTCGTACTCAGGGGCTGTTCCAAACGAAAAAATTACGTGGGGCAAGCTAAGTATAGAAACCCCCAAGTTTATAATTGAGTCGGATGCATCAATTGTGGCGCCACTTATTTTTGCCTATGTGCTGGATATGTAAGTCACGCACTAACTTGGTGTTATGGTGATCCGGGCTGCAAAATGTTGCAGACTCTGTTTTTTTATTTCTCTATGAATATTGAACAACAACTTACCCTCGAAATACACAAGGCTGTGCAGCAGCTTTTTGGCGCTTCGCCCACCGATATTCAGCTGCAGCCTACCCGGCCTGAGTTTGAAGGCAGCCATACCCTGGTGTGTTTTCCGCTCACCCGGCTGTCGCGAAAGTCGCCCAATGAAACGGCACAGGCCTTAGGCGAATACCTAATGGCAAACGTACCGTGGATAAGCGCTTTTCAGGTAGTTAAGGGATTTCTCAATATTACCCTTTCGGACAATGCTTGGATAAAACTACTGGCTTACATTTTACAGCATGGCACGTACGGCACATTGCCCCCCTCGGGCAGGGAAATAATGATCGAGTATTCTTCGCCCAACACCAATAAGCCTTTGCACCTGGGGCACTTGCGCAATAATTTTCTGGGCTGGAGTGTAAGCGAGATTCTGAAAGCCAACGGCTACACCGTGCACCGTGTGCAGATAATCAACGACCGGGGTATTCACATTTGCAAGTCAATGGCGGCCTGGAAGCTTTTTGGCAATGGCGAAACACCACAAAGCAGCGGCATGAAGGGCGATCATCTGGTTGGAAAGTATTATGTGGAGTTCGACCGGCAGTATAAGAAAGAGGTAAAGGCGCTTATGGAGCAGGGACTTTCGGAAGAAGAGGCCGGAAAACAGGCACCAATTATGCAACTGGCCACCGACATGCTGCGCAGGTGGGAGGCAAAAGATGAAGAAATCCTTTCGTTATGGCGTACCATGAATGGCTGGGTATATCAGGGCTTTGAAGCCACCTACCGTCGCATGGGTGTAATGTTCGACAAACTGTATTATGAGTCAGACACCTACCTGCTGGGTAAAGAAGAAGTGCTCAAGGGACTGGAGAAGGGTGTTTTCTATAAAAAGGAAGATGGATCGGTTTGGGTTGACCTTACTGCCGAAGGACTTGACCACAAGGTGTTGTTGCGGGCCGATGGCACCTCGGTGTACATTACCCAGGATATAGGCACGGCCATTTTGCGCTTTCGCGACTTTCCGAATATCGAAGGACAAATCTATACTGTTGGCAACGAACAGGAATATCACTTTAAGGTACTATTTACCATTCTGCGTAAGCTGGGATATTCATGGGCCGAAAAATGCTATCACCTTTCCTACGGCATGGTCGATCTGCCCACCGGCAAAATGAAATCGCGCGAAGGTACTGTGGTGGATGCCGATGACCTGATGGACGAAATGGTGAAAGATGCCGAAGATCTTACCCGTAAGCTCGGAAAAATTGAAGGACTTACCGAAGCCGAAGCCCGTGAACTGTTTGAAATCATTGGCCTTGGAGCCCTTAAGTTTTTCCTGTTAAAGGTTGATCCACGAAAGCGCATGTTGTTCAATCCTCAGGAGTCTATTCAACTGCAGGGTTTTACCGGTCCCTTTATACAATACACCCACGCACGCATAAAGGCTTTGCTGCGCAAAGCGGCACAGGAAGGTATACGCTTTGGTGCAAAAGGTTTTGAGAACCTGCAACAACTGGAGCCGGCCGAACGGCAGGTGGTGCAGGTGTTAAGCCGCTATGAAGAAAAAGTAAAGGAGGCTGCATCGCTTTACTCGCCCGCAGTTATTGCCAATTATGCTTACGAACTGGCCCGTGAATACAACCAGTTTTATCAAACCATTCCCGTGTTGGCAGAGCCAGATCATTTGAAAGTGCAGTTCAGACTGGCCCTTTCAGATGGGGTGGCCCGTGTAATAGCGCATGCCATGCGTTTGCTGGGAATAGGCGTGCCCGAGCGCATGTAAAGAGGCATTAAAAAAAACCGTTGCAAACGTCCTTATGTCTGGCCGGTGCCAGCAAACAGCCGAAAAATATTTACGCATATTTTTTGCCGGCCCCGGGCTATGCCTTAATTTGGTAATAAAATTCCGGGATATGAAAAAGACACTCATTTTGATTTGCGCTGCCGGCTGGCTGCTTTCTGCCGCAGCCCAGGACCAGCCCCCCAAAAGGCCTGATAATATCGGCATCTCCGATTTTGATTCGTTTAAGAACAATGCATTTGATATTCTGGACGAGTCGGTGAAGCTTAAAACCGATGCCACCCGCATTGACAACGAAATTAAAAATGCCGGCAGTGTGCTCACCAACTTCAGTGTTGATAAAATCAGGCAGGATGTACGTGCCCTGCGCGGAATCCGTCAATCTTCCGAAGCATTAAAAGAAAAAATTGCAAGCCTGGATGAAGAAGGAAAAGCACTGCTAAACAATGCCAAAAACGTAAATCCGCGCATCAAGGCCCCTGCAGCCACAAACAATACCAATCGGTCTCTGCAGGGGCTGGATCATGCACGCAAAAACCTGCAGGTGGTAACCGACCTGGTACAAAACAACACCAAAATACTTATTGACGAGCTGAAAGCGCGGGGAGAAGACATTGAACAATAAAAAAGCCATGAAGCAACCCGGTTTAATCATTATTCTGCTTGTGCTTTTAACAGTCCTGGCGCCTGCCCAGGATATCTGGGACGCACTGGGCAAGTCGGTTGCCAAATCACTGGGTGAGAAGGGCGCTTCTAAGAAGCTAACCATGGACTCGCTGGACTACCAATTTGCCATATCGGTAAATGAAAACGCCGGGTTTTTTGATATTGAACAAAAAGGCGAAGGCGGCACCCGCGCCCTGTATGCCCTGCGCGAAGAGACCGATAAAACCCTGATAGAAAAAATGCGCGATTCGCTGGAGACAGGTGTCGGATATTACGAATTGCGCATGTACAAGATGGCCGAACAAGCGTTGCAGGCAACACGCACCTCGATGGAAACCCAGGGCCTCACCAACGAACTGGTTTACCTGCGTACCCTTACAGCCCTTGGCCTGGTATACCTTAGCCAGGGCAAACTGGCCGATGCAGCTGAGTTGATTAACACGGCATTGACAATGAGCGCCTCTTCCCTGGGAAAGCAAAGCGCTCCCTATGTGGCCAACCTTAACAATCTGGCTAAACTCAATCAGGCATTGGGAAAGTATAACGATGCCGAAAAGCAGTTTGATGAAGCCCTGGCGCTGAATGAAGCTGTGTTTGGCGAAGGCATGCAAAAGGCCATCCTGCTTAACAACAAAGCCATGTTGTTTCAGGCCATGGGCCGGTATGACGAGGCGGTGCAGCTTATGCAGCAGGCCATGAAGGCATCAGAAGTTGCCCCCAAAAAATTTCTGCAGGGCAGCAAATCTTTTGACAGCCGTAAATTTCAATCCAACCTGGCTTTTATTTACCAGGTATCAGGCAAATATACCGAAGCTGAAAAAAACTTTCTCGCTATTCGAAAAGTATTTGAAAACCGGAGGCAGGTAAAAAGTACCGAATATGCAGGACTGCTTAACCAACTGGGTATTCTTTACATACAAATGGGAAAGATGGATCAGGTGGAGGCACTTTTTAAAACTGCCCAGGACATTTACAAAAGGCGCTTTACCGAAAATAATATTTACTATGCCAAAGTAACGAACGATCTGGGCAACTTTTACCGCCTTGCCGGCCGTTTTGCCGATGCCGAGCGGGAGCTTAACAAAGCCCTGACCATCCGCGAAAACCTGTTGGGCACCAGCCATCCCGATTACATCAGCTCAAAAGAAAACCTGGCCATTGTATTCTGGAAAACATCGCGCCATGAAAGCGCCTACATGGCCTACCGCGATGTGATGGATAAGACCATTGAATTTATAAACAACTACTTTCCGCCCATGAGCGAGGCCGAAAAAACCAGCTTCTGGGATATTACCGCTCCGCGCTTTCAGCGGTTTTTCAATTTTGCCCTTGAAGTCTATCCGCAATTACCCCATGTGTCGCAGGATTTTTTCGATTATCAGATGGCCACAAAGGCATTGCTGCTAAACGCCACCAGCAAGGTTAAGGAAGCTATACTGAACAGTGGCGATAAACAACTTATAAACGATTACACCGCATGGATTTCGCTTAAAGAGGAACTGGCCCGCATGTATTCGCTGAGCAAGGAACAGTTGCGTGAGCAAAATATTGATTTACCGGCACTGGAGCGAAAAGCCAATGCCATGGAAAAATCGCTTTCCGAACGGTCGGCCCTGTTCTCTTCGGGTTATAGTACGCAAAAGGTAAGCTATACCCAGGTGCGCAACCTGCTTACCGTCACCGAAGCAGTAGTAGATATGGTAAGGGTACGGGGTTTTAACCAGGACTTTACCAGCGAAAGCCGTTATGTGGCGCTTATTCTTACCAAAGAAATGGAAAGGCCCGCCATGGTAGTACTTGAAAACGGTACCCAGCTGGAAACACGCTTCCTGAAATACTATAACACGGTAATGCAGAAAATGCTGCCCGATGAATTTGCCTACGACCAGTTCTGGGCACGGATAGATGCGGCCGTTGCCGGTAAAAAAGTTATTTACTTCTCGCCCGACGGAGTGTACAATCAAGTCAATTTAAATACCCTTCGTAAGCCCGGTGGCGATTACCTGCTGAACCGCTACGATATAGTGATTGCAGGCAACAGCCGCGACCTCATTACCTGGAAACAACGAAAGGCAACCACACCCAACCGCAATGCCGTGCTGCTGGGTTTTCCTGATTACCAAACCGATGAGGTACCACCCCTTCCGGGAACGAAAGCCGAGCTCGAAACCGTTAGCAGGGTGTTACGTCCGGCCGGTTATCATGTAAAACAGTTTATGGCAGCCGAGGCTTCCGAAAAAAACCTCAAATCGGTAAGCGGACCGTTTATCCTGCACATTGCCACACACGGTTACTTTCTTAAAGATGTGGATGAAAATGAAGGTTCGGTGTTTGGTGTAAATTCCGAAAACGCCACCCATAACCCCTTGCTGAGGTCAGGACTCATTCTGGCAGGGGCCGGGCAGGCCATATCGGGAACGCCCGCCACCGACATATCGGCCAGCGACAATGGCATTCTTACCGCATACGAGGCCATGAACATGAACCTGGAAGGAACTGCCCTTGTTGTACTAAGCGCCTGCGAGACCGGCCTGGGAGACGTTAAAGCAGGTGAGGGCGTATACGGTTTGCAGCGCGCATTTCTGGTAGCCGGTGCCGAAGCCCTGATCATGAGCCTGTGGAAGGTAGATGACGCAGCCACCCAGCAGCTTATGAGTACCTTTTATACTAACCTGATTAAGCTGGGCAGCCGCCAGCGCGCCTTTAAGCAGGCCCAGTTGCAGCTTATGGCCAAATACAAAGAGCCGTATTACTGGGGTGCCTTTGTGATGATGGGTATGTAACGGTTTCGCGCCACAGCCTGAACCTTTGAATTTTTAACAGCTGCATTTTTGCGGCAATAGCTACCATAGGTCTGCACAGTGTAGAGTGCAGCCGTTTAATTGGCTTGTGGTACGGCTTTATAGCCGACTTTTGCCAGCGCCTGGATTATTTTGTCGCTGTCAACATCGGCTTCAACTGTAAGCAGGCGGTCGGGTGTGCTCAGGTCAACTTTCCACTTTCCGGCACCGGCTGCTTCATTAAGGTGCGGCGTAACGGCAGCTATACATCCGGAACATTTGAGATTGGTTTTAAACTGCATCTTTTTCATGGTGTTAAAGTTTTATAAAGCGTAGGCGCAAACTGTTGCTTACCACGCTCACCGAGCTCATGGCCATAGCCGCACCGGCAATCATCGGATTGAGCAAAAATCCGTTTACCGGATAGAGCACACCGGCAGCTATGGGCAGGCCGAGAATATTATACACAAAAGCCCAGAACAGATTTTGCCTCAGGGTGCGTACAGTAAGCGATGATAGCCGTAAAACTTTGGCAACATAGCGCAGGTCGGTGGTAAGCAGGGTAATGGCTGCGGTATCCAGGGCAATATCGGTGCCTTTGCCCATGGCAATACTTACATCGGCAGTGGCCAGGGCGGGTGCATCGTTAATGCCATCGCCCACCATGGCCACCACGTGTCCCTGCTGCTGTAACCGGCTTATGAATGATACTTTATCGTGGGGGAGGGCTGCTCCACGAAAGTGATTAATACCCAGTTGTTTGGCCACTGTACGGGCAGTATCTTCGTTATCACCTGTAAGTAAATAAACTTCTTTTTGCTGGTGAATCAGTTCCTGCACGGCCTCTGCTGCAAATGGGCGCACTTCATCGGCAAGGGCCACGGCCGCTAAAACTTTTTGCTGGTCGGCAAACCATATTACGGTATGTCCTTTTTCTTTCCAATGCTGTGCGGTTGCCTCCAGCTGCGAGCAGTTTATTATTCCGGCTTCCGAAATAAGCTGGTCGTTTCCGGCAAAAAATACCCTGTTGTTAATAGTGGCGCGCACTCCCTTGCCCGGCAGGTTTTCAAAATGCGATACTTCGGCCGGTGTCAGATTGTTACGTGCGCAAAACGCCGTTATGGCCTGTGCCAGCGGATGCTCCGACCGGCTTTCCATGGCGCACAGGGCTGCCAGAAGCTGAGGCGTATTTTCAAGGCCATCCAGCCAGGCCATGTCGGTTACCACGGGCTTGCCGTTGGTTAGTGTTCCGGTTTTGTCGAATACCACCGCGGTTACCTGGTGTGCGCGCTCCAGGCTTTCGGCATTTTTGATGAGCATGTTGTGTTCGGCTCCTTTACCTATGCCTACCATGATGGCGGTAGGCGTGGCCAGGCCCAGCGCACAGGGGCATGCAATAACCAGTACCGAGACCGATGCCACCAGGGCATGGCTAAGCGCCTCGGTGCCGGCAAATGCGAGCCATGCAGCGAAAGTAACCACGGCAATGCCGATTACCACCGGAACAAAAATGCCGGCCACTTTGTCGGCCAGTTTCTGTACGGGCGCTTTACTGCCCTGCGCCTGTTGTACGGTTTGAATAATGCGTGACAACAGGGTGTGGGCACCTACCTGCTGTGCTTCGAACCGAAAGCTGCCCTGCTGGTTAATGGTTCCGGCAAACACCCTGTCGCCTTCTTTTTTAAAGACCGGCAGGGGTTCACCGGTAAGCATGCTTTCGTCTATATAAGAATGCCCGGAATGAATAACCCCGTCAACCGGAATCTTTTCGCCAGGTTTAACCAAAACCATGTTACCGGGCCGGACTTCGGCAGCAGGGATTTCCTGTTCGGTTCCGTTCATGAGAATGCGCACGGTTTTGGGCTGAAGCCCCATAAGTTTTTTTATGGCCGAGGAGGTTTTTGCCCTGGCGCGGGCTTCAAGCCACTTACCCAGCGAGATAAAGGCAATAATTACCGAAGCGGCTTCGTAATACACATGCGGCTGCAGGCCGTAGCCTGCAAAAACTTTTGGGAAAAAGGTGTTAAAAACGCTGAATACAAAAGCAATTCCGGTTGAAAGCGCCACCAGCGTATCCATGTTGGCCTGGCCATGGCGGGCCTGTTTGAAGGCGTGAATAAAAAACGAACGGCCGAAATAAAACACCACGGGTGCCGTTAATACCATGCTCAGGTATATGCCAGGTTGCCAGTGCATAAAGAACATGCTGAGTATGACCACCGGCACCGACAGGGCACCCGCCCACAGGGTTCGTTTCTTCAGCGCCTGGTATTGAATGGCCCCGGCTTCATCCTGCCCGTTAAGGGTATCGTTGTTGTTCAGGGCCAGGTCGTAGCCAATGCTTTGTACGGCCTGGCGCATGGCCTCAGGGTTAATAATAGCGGGGTTGTATTCTACCAGTGCAGTTTGTGTGGCAAAGTTTACGCTTGCCTGGTGTATTCCCTTAAGGCTTTTGAGTGTCGACTCAACGCTTACAGCACAGGCTGCGCAGCTCATTTCGAGCACGGGAAAGGATTTTTTTACAGTTGCTTGTGAAACCATACCGGGTTGCAAGGTAAAACGGCAAGGTCATAACATTCAACCCTTAAGCATAGTTCGGTAAGAGAGTAATTCACGAAAATGGCTTCTCGCCAAGCAGGTATTCTTCAATAATTTTTTTAAATATCTGTTTAGGAAAGGCTCCAGGCTGCAGGGCAGGTTTACCTTTTAGCGGTATAAATAAAAAGGTAGGAATGCTTCGAATACCAAACACTGCCGACAACTCGGGTTCGGCCTCTGTGTCAACCTTGTAAATATTGATTTTGCCCTCATATTCCTTTGCCAGCTCTTCAAGCACAGGGGCAACCATACGGCAAGGGCCGCACCAATCGGCATAAAAATCTATAATAGCCGGAAGGGTTCCCTTGTAGTTCCAGTCTTTATCGGCCTGATAGTTAAAAACTTTGTTTTTAAAATCCTGAGTTGTGAGTTTCGCAGTCATTACTGAATTTTTTTGCAAAGATGTGTTCTCCTCACTAAAAGCAATGTGACTTAGATTACCAAAGAGTTTTTTTCTTACCCTAAAAAGTCAAACGCTAAACTTTAAGCTTTTTATAATAATCGGGCAGATCGTAAACGTTGCTGGTGGATTCCAGAATGAAATTCAGTGCCTCCTGGCGTGTAGAGAAATTCCGGAAGTTACGCTGCACAAAAATATTAAAACCTTTAAGCAACATTTCATGGGTTGAGGTTAAACCAACAAAACAGAGTTTGTCAATAGCTTCTATGTTTTCCTTTAATATCTTCTTTCCGAATGCGTATACAGCCGGCGTTACGAAAACCTTGTCGTTCAAATATTTTATTACGTTACATGGTTTTTGCTCTGAGCGAATAACGCTTATAAAATCATTCAGCAAACCGATTATCTGAGTCTCCCTGAGGTTTGCATAATTAACCTCTATAATGATTTTGTTTTCTAATATGGATTTACTTATCCGTTCCATATCTGTTCCACCACCATTGAAACACCACCAAAGCCCAGATTTGGGCATGTACATCGCCAGGGTTGGCTGAAAACAGCTGCTTTTTAAGATTATTAACTTCGGCCCAGCTAAAAATGTTCTGTTCGCGGATAAATTTTTCTGCCAGCAGATCGTCCAGAATAAGGGCTTTCATCTCCCCCCTGAACCACTTAAGCAGGGGTACTTCAAAGCCTTTTTTGGGGCGGTTGTACAGCTCCGGGGGCAGCAGGGTGCGGAAGGCATCCTGAACAATACGTTTGCGCAGGTTTCGGTTAATTTTATAATCGGCAGGAAGGGTAGCAACAAAATTAACAAACTCCACATCCAGAAACGGATTGCGTACTTCCAGGCTGTTGGCCATGCTCATCAAATCTACTTTGGTTAGCATGTCGTTAGGAAGCACCAGTTTCATGTCGGTAAGAAGAATGTCGTTCAGGCTTTCGTTTTCGGGAATCGTGGCCAGCCAGGATTCTTTTTGTTGTTCGAACAGTTGCCGATTAAGGTTGGCCAGGCTGTTGTCTGAAAGCAGTTTCAGGGCTTTTCCGGCCGGCGTAAGTGCAGCCCATTGCCAGTAGCGTTCGGCGGGTGCATGGTGCAGGGCCCGCGAAAAGCGTTCCAGCTGGCGGATGCGGTTGCTGAAAAAGTTGTTCCGCGATTTCGGTAAAATGTGCCACAGGGGGTACAGTGCCGCCACCATATTTTCTTTCCAGGTGCGGTTCAGGGCACGAAAGTGCGCCTCATGTTTGTTGTATCCGCCCAGCAGTTCATCGGCTCCATCGCCCGAAAGGGCAACGGTGGCATGCTTACGGGTTTCGCGGCTCAGGATATAAACGTTTATAGCCGATGAGTCGGCAAAAGGTTCATCAATGTAGTTCAGAATATCGTTCAGATGCCGGTACAGGTCCTGGTTGGTAAGCGAAAATACGGTGTGCCGCGTATTGAAATGCTTTGCCACCAGGCTGGCGTAGTGGGTTTCATCAAAAAAGGGTTCATCGCGGAAGCCAATGGAAAAAGTGTGCAGGTCGGGTTTGTAACGGCTGGCCAGGCCTGTAACAATTGACGAGTCAATGCCACCGCTGAGAAAGCAACCCAGGGGTACATCGGCCACCAGCCTGCGCTGTACAGCTGCTTCGAGTAGCTGCCGGCATTGTTCCTGGGCCTCTTCATACGGCAGCGGCTTGTTTGTGGTTGTGGCACGGGGTATCTGGTAATAAGGCTCAATGGTTAGATCCCTGCCGGAAAGCATCATGTAGTGTCCGGGCAACAGTTTTTTTACCTGGCTGAATATGGTGTTCGGGGCGGGAATATAGTTAAGCTGCAGATAGGCGTACAGCGATTCATAGTCGAGTGTCTTGTCTATTCCGTACTGCAGCATGGCCTTCATTTCGGAGGCAAAGATGAACTTGTCTTCGTCATACAGATAAAGCAAGGGTTTTACTCCGTAGCGGTCGCGTGCAAGTAAAAAAGTCTGTTCTTTCCGGTCGTACAGGCAAAAGGCAAAAAAGCCGTTAAGTTTGGTCAGGGCTTTTTCTTTTTCCAGTATGAGCAGCCTGAGCAGAACCTCTGTATCTGATTGCGTGCGGAACGGCACACCCTGTTTTTCCATGTCGGCCCGCAGCCGGCGGTAGATGAATATTTCGCCATTGAACACCAGGGCGTATCGCTGCTCCTCATCCCACATGGGCTGGTTGGCCTGTTCAGATAAATCAATAATGGAAAGGCGGCGGTGGCCCAATCCTGCAAACTGGTCGTAATAAATATCCTGAAAATCGGGTCCGCGTTTTTCCAGTGCGCGGGTGGCGTGTGCCAGATGAATCATGTTCATCCTGCCCACCAGATTAAAAGCCATTATTCCGGTAATGCCGCACATCAGTCGCCAAAGCTTATTCCCAGCCCGCGGGCTGCTTTTATCAGGTATGAATCTTTTTGAATGTGGTTGTATTCGCGGGTTGCCTCTTCCAATGATACATACGATATGTTGTTGTTTTTCAGGGCAACCATTTTGCCAAACTCGCCATGGATAACCAGCTCCATGGCCTTAACACCAAATAGCGAAGCCAGTATCCGGTCGAAGGCAACCGGAGTACCTCCGCGTTGAATGTGGCCCAGTATGGTTTCGCGTATTTCTGCCCGGCATCCGGCGTCTTTAAGCTGCTGTGCAAGCTGGTAGGCAATGCCGCCCAGGCGCACGTGTTCAGAGCCTTTTTCTCCCTGGCGGGCCACAATGGTCCCGTCTTTTGGGCGGGCGCCTTCGGCTACCACAATGTTTACAAACCCTTTGCCGCGCGTATAGCGGGCTTCAATGCGTTTAAGCACTTTATTTATATCGTAGGGTATTTCAGGAATCAGGCATATTTCGGCACCGCCGGCAATGGCGGTATGCAGGGCAATCCAGCCGGCATCGCGCCCCATTACTTCCATAATCATTACACGATGATGACTTTCGGCAGTGGTTACCAGTTTATCGAAGGCATCGGTGGCAATTTGTACCGCACTCTGGAACCCGAAGGTCATGTCGGTTGCCGACAGGTCGTTATCAATGGTTTTGGGAACGCCCACAACGGGCAGCCCCTTTTTAAACAGTTCGCATGAAATGCGCTGCGAGCCGTCACCGCCAATGTTAATTACCGCATCGAAACCATGGTATTTGATTTTACGGATAAGTTCATCCGAACGGTCGGTTTCCCGGATGCTGCCATCGGGCTGTGCCACGGGGTATTTCAGCGGATTGCCCTTATTGGTGGTTTTAAGGATGGTGCCGCCCTTTACATGTATGCCGGCCACTTTTCGCGATGTGAGCCGTACAAGGTGTTGGGGTTCATTCAGAATACCGTTAAAGGCCTCTATACTTCCCCATACTTCCCAGGTTTTTTCTTTCCTGGCCCGCTTTACTATGCCGCGTATTACCGCATTCAGTCCGGGGCAATCGCCACCACCGGTTACTACCAGTACTTTTTTTGTTGTGTTATTCATAAGTGGGGGTTTGTGCAGTTGTTGCGGCTGCCCGGCGCAGGCGGTCGTTAATCGCGCGGCCAAGTCCTTTTTCTTCTACCGGCTCGGCCAATATCACATCAACAGGCATGGCCTCCAGTTCTCGCAAATATAAAAACAGATGCTGTGCTGCCTCGCGTAAATTTCCGGAGGGAGAAAGAATTCTTTGATGCGGTAAACTCAGGTCTGTCCGAAACGATAATATTCCGGAACTATGCGCAGGGTATTGTTTGAGCAGTTTTTCCAGGCTACCCAGCACCAACTTTTTTCGGGGTGCGTAGTGGCGGGTAAGCTGCCCCGGTGCGCGCGGGTTGGAAGCAGAATGCAGATGGAGCGCGGTTTGTCCGATAACTGCTTCAATGTCTTCGGCCGCAATGCCTCCCAACCGGTATATAACAGGCTGTTCGTTTTCAAAACCCACAATGGTTGATTCCAGCCCGATGGGGCAGGGCCCTCCGTCCAGTATATAAGGTATTTCGTTACCCAGCTGCTCCTCAACGTGCCGGGCCAGCGTAGGGCTTATTCGGCCAAATTTGTTGGCGCTGGGAGCTGCCAGCGGAAAATCGAGCAGAGTCAGCAGTTCCTGCGCAAGCGAATGCGCCGGGCAACGGATGGCTACCGTGTCCAGACCCGATGTTACCAGATCGGGGATGATACTTTTGCGGGGCAACAGCAGCGTTAATGGTCCGGGCCAAAACTTCGCGGCCAGCTTTAAGGCTGGCTCAGGAATGTGACGTACATAGTTTTGCGCTACGGCCAGGTTGTGTACATGCACAATTAGCGGGTCAAACGAGGGCCGCTGCTTTACCTCAAAAATGCGGGTCACGGCTTCCATATTCAAAGCATTGCCGGCAAGGCCGTAAACCGTTTCGGTAGGAATGGCCACCACCTCACCCCGAACAAGCAACCGCGCTGCCTTTGTTACCGAACTTCCAATACGGGCCATGACCAATTGATTATATTTGAAAAGTAAAGAATTGCTGATATGAATAACAAAATGCGCTCAATTTTGCGAGTAGCAGCCGTACTGCTGGTGCTGCTTGCAGTGCTGATGGAACTGGATATTATTATTATTCCGGCACTGGCCGGTATGAAATTCTGGATGGTGGTTATTGGATTTTGCCTGATGCTGATAAGTACCCGGTAGTTATTGGATTACCACGGTAATTTTGTTGATTCGGCCACCCTCCAACTTATCGGTTTTCTCGCCTCCTCCGGAATTATCGCGGTTTTCCTTGCGTACGATAATATAATACGGAATGGCTTTCAGGTCCTTAAACCGGGCTACACCTTTGGCATCTGTTACGGCTTCGGCAACGGCATTGGTTTCTTTGGTATAGTCTTCTTCTGTTTCAAATAACTGCACAGAAGCACCGGCCTCCTTGTTGCCCAGTTCATTAACCACTGTTACCACCAGCTGGGTTTTAATGATCTGAAAGCCGCTAAGCAGCACCACAATCACAGCTAAAAGATAAAAGGCCTTTTTCATGTCGAAACAGTTTTGTTTTGGCAAAGGTAAAGTATTTACACGCCTTTTGCCATAGCATGCTTTTTCTTTTATGCTGGATTTGGGAAACATAAGTTTTCGCATGCTGCTTTTGTTTAGCAGAAAGTTGTATGGGCGGTGTAATTCATTTATCATTTTTTTGGCTCAGAAAGGTTAAGTTTGCAGAATATGAAAAGCAGTTTTTTTATCAGCCTGGTTATAGGTTGGTTAACCTTCCATTCCACCTTTGCGCAGGTACTGCCCGCAGGTTTTGCTGCCACTCAGCTGGCCGGAGGGCTTGACCCTACCGACCTGGAAATTACACCCGATAACCGGATACTCATTACAATTAAAAGCGGCAAAATACTGGTTGTTGAGAACGATGTATTGCTGCCTGCTACTTTTCTGGATATTTCCGAACAGGTAGATAATTTTAATGAGCGTGGCCTTGGGCATATTGTACTCGACCCCGACTTTGAAACCAATAATTACTACTACGTTTACTACACGGTAAAGAATGCCAATCGCAACCGCATTAGCAGGTTTACAGCTAATGGAAACACCACGTTGCCTGGCAGCGAGGTAATTCTGCTGGAGCTGGATGCCATGAGCGGGTCCATTCACAACGGTGGCGACATGGCATTTGGACCTGACGGTAAGTTGTATGTATCTACCGGCGATGGGGCCAACCCCACCACGGCACAGTCTAAAAGCAGTTTGTTGGGTAAGATTCTGCGAATGAACACAGATGGAAGCACACCGGCAGACAATCCGTTTTTCAACGACCCCACTTTCAATGGCGTGTATAAGCTTATCTATGCCATGGGTTTGCGAAATCCGTTTTCGATGGATATTCAGCCGGGTACCGGGAAAATTTTTGCCTGCGATGTAGGGCAGGAAACCTGGGAAGAAGTGAATAACATCGTGCCTGCGGGAAATTACGGTTGGCCGCTTATTGAAGGCCCGCGAACCAGCCAAACACCACCGCCATCTTACCAGGATCCATTCTACGCCTATAACCATGCTTCAGGATGTTCAATTGTAGGTGCTATGTTTTACAATCCGCAAACTCCGTCCTTTCCTCCCGAATATCAGGGAAAATTTTTCTTTGCGGATTACTGCGGGGGATACATTCGTGCTTTAGACCCGGTTAGCGGAGCGGTAATGGACTTTGCTTCAGGCATTGACCGCCCTCTTGCCTTTTCAGTAAACAGCGCCGGAGAAATGTATTACCTGCAGCGTGCCGGAATAGGAGGGGGCTCGCCCGAAGACAACACCAGTACACCCGACGGTTCGCTGTGGAAAGTCATCTACACGGGGTCAGGGGCACCGTTTATCGGCAGGCAGCCGCAGAACACCGTGGTTGTGGCAGGCGAAAATGCTTCCTTTTCGTTGCTGGCATTCGGCCAGGCGCCACTCAGCTACCAATGGTACAAAAACGGCGTGCCTGCCGGCACCAATGCTCCCGTTCTGGAGCTTGCCGCAGTGCCCCTCGCTGACAATGGTGCGCTGATATGGTGCGAAGTAAGCAATGCACAGGGCATGGTTACCAGTGCACAGGCGGTATTAACGGTTACCGCCAACACCAGGCCTCAGCCGGTTATCAGCCTTCCGGCCGATGGGCAACAGTATGAAGCGGGTACTGTGTTAGGGTTTTCAGGTTCGGCCACCGATGCCGAAGACGGAACCCTTGCACCTTCACAACTTACCTGGAAAATTGATTTTCACCACGATGATCACGTTCACCCGGCACTTCAGCCCACCACTGGTGTGGCAACGGGTGAGTACACAATACCCCGAATAGGAGAAACAGACGACAACGTATGGTACCGGATTTATCTTACCGCCACCGACAGCGAAGGTTTATCCAAAACCGTGTACCGCGATGTACACCCCGTTAAGACCACATTTTTTGTTAATACTGCACCCGAAGGTTTAACTGTAATGTTAGACGGACAACCCGTAACTGCACCCTTTACCGTTACAAGCGTAAAGGGAATAACTCGCATTATCGAGGCCCCGTCCATACAAACACTAAACAACAGTTATTATGTTTTCAGCGGCTGGAATACGGGCACAAACGAACGCACCATTATTTTTGACGTACAGGGCAACGAAACTTTTGTAGCCCTGAATACCGTTTTGCCATTTGGCAATGGTACGGGCCTTCGGGGCAGTTATTACAATCAGAGCCGTGCATTTAACGGAACACCCGATTTGGTGCGGGTTGACTCCGTAATAAATTTCAACTGGGGTGGCGGCTCACCGGCACCAGGCACCATAGGCACTGATAACTTCAGCATTCGCTGGCGGGGTTTTGTGGAGGTTCCGTTTACCGATACCTACACCTTTTATGCGGTAAGTGATGACGGAGTGCGCCTGAGCGTAAACGGCCAGATGATTATTGATGCATGGGTGCCACAGGCGCCAACCCAGTGGAGCGGCAGTATCTATCTGGAGGGCGGCCGCACCTATCCGCTGTTGCTTGAGTTTTTTGAAGACGGCGGAGGAGCCGTTATTCAATTATCGTGGCAGAGCACATTATTGCCCAGGCAGATTATACCAAAGTATCAGCTGTATCCGGCCATTGAAGGCAGTACAATATATCCCAACCCTGTTACAGACCAGTTTACGCTGGAAGTACCCAGTTTGCCCTGCGCCTGGCAGGTTTTTGCCTCCACCGGCAAACTCATCATGCAGGGCAACCTGCAGCGGGTTAAAGAGGTTTTTTCAGCTGCGCACTTGCCTGAGGGCATTTATCTGTTGCGGCTCACGGGCCTCAACTTTACCGAAACCATCAGGTTTATCATTAGCCGCTAAAAAACAGTGCTCCATCAGGGTGTAAACACATGGCGCGCATAATTTATCCTCAGGGTATCCAGCAGGGGCTGCAACTGGTTTAAACGCCCGATAAAATTGCTGTAGTTTCTTTTTTCCTGAGGCGACCATACCACTTCGGCCAGCGCAATAGCCCGTGGATAGACCATATATTCAACGTGTTTGGGGGTTTTCATATACTCGGTCCATACATTGCCCTGTGCACCCAGAATAAACTTCTGTTCGGTTTCGGTTAATGCCGCAGGCAGCGGGTTATAGCTGTAAACTTCTTCAACGGTGGTAAGTCCGCCAATGGCCAGGGGCTCGTTTTCCGGCGGAGCCTGGTAGTGGTCCAGGTAGCACCAGTTGCCGGGTGTCATGATTACTGCATGTTGTTGTTTGGCAGCGGCTATCCCGCCTTCTTCGCCACGCCAGCTCATAACGGTGGCATTGGGTGCCAGGCCGCCCTCCAGTATTTCGTCCCAACCGATGATCTGACGGCCTTTGCTGTTCAGGTATTTTTCAATGCGGTTAATGAAATAGCTCTGTAGTTCGTGTTCATCTTTAAGTTTTTCCTTTTTTATTCGTGCCTGGCAGTTAATACATTGTTTCCATCGGGTTTTGGGGCATTCATCACCACCAATATGGATGTAGGTTCCGGGAAAAAGAGCCATTACTTCATCGAGTACATCCTGCAGAAACCCGAAAGTTTCTTCCTTGCCGGCACAATACACATCATCAAATACACCCCATGTGGTGGCTACGGTGTAGGGCCCGCCCGTACAACCCAGATTAGGATAGGCAGCAAGTGCAGCCCGCGAATGTCCGGGCATTTCTATTTCCGGAATAATGGTGATATAACGGGCAGCAGCATAGGCCACAATATCGCTTATTTCGTTCTGGGTGTAGTAGCCGCCATAACGTTTTCCATCGAATTGATTCGAGTTGCCCGCATGTCCGACAAGGGTTTCATTTCGCCAGGCTGCCACTTCCTGCAGTTTGGGATATTTCTTTATCTCAATGCGCCAGCCCTGATCTTCGGTAAGATGCCAGTGAAATCGGTTGTACTTAAACCGGGCCATCAGGTCAATATAACGCTTAATAAATTCTGGAGGAAACATGTGCCGGCCCACATCCAGGTGCAGGCCACGGTACGGAAACCGGGGAAAGTCGGTAATTTCCAGCATTGGCAGCCTGTTGTGGTGTGCTACTATGAGCTGGAGCAGCGACTGCACACCATAAAACAAGCCGGCACCTGTGCGGGCATCTATGTTAACGCCGGCTTTATCAATCCTCAGCACATAGCCTTCATCCGGAAGGGTTATGGATGGATTTAACGCCAGTACAATATGTGCGTTTGTGGTTGCTGCTTCAGACTTAAAACCCAGTTCATTCAAATAACCGTGAATGAGCTCAGACAGGTTTTGGACAGCAGCAGGTGTCATAACGGTTACTGCGGCAGGCAGGGAAAAAAAATCTTCGTACAATTTTACCGTAGCCGGCTGCGGAATAATACCTAAGGTTTCAGGCGTGATGTTTTTGTTTTCGCGTGAACAAGCCGTCAACAGAAAGAATATAAACGTAACGAAAGTATATTTCAGCTGCTGGAACATGATGACTCTTTTCATAGGCATGTGGTATGACTTAAAGTTGCAAAGTGGTAACTATACCGGCAAAATAATCCTTTTATCCGGACTTACCGGCCAACCAGCTGGCTTACAGCTTACAGAAGTTAATTACCTGAGCAACACCACACCGCCTCGCTGTTCTTTTACGCCATCCTGCGGACGGTACGAACTGCGGTAGCGTACCACATCAGTGTAGGTGCCGGCCGGCAGCAGCTGGGCTGGGTTGTTGTTATACCCTCCATTCCAGCGGAAATTCCGGTCGGTAGAATGATATACCAGTCCGCCCCAACGGTCGAATATGGCTACCTCAAAGCCGGCATCGTCAACAAAGAAGGTAAAGATGTTAAACTCCCTGTTTTCGCTCAGGCTGCTTCCGGGACGGAAGGCATTGGGTGCCACAATGCGTGGATTGCATTCTTCAATAACTTCGGTTTGGTCGGATGAAGGGCAGCCAAACGCGTTTACCAGGTCCACACTAAACACGCCCGGTTCGGTAACCAGCAGGGTTTGCCCGGTTTCGCCCGGGAGCAGTACACCTCCCTGATACCATTGATAGCTGATAAAGCCTGTGCCTGCATTAAGCAGTACTTCGCGTGTACCCGGATCGGGGTTGGCGGGGTTATTGCAAATAAGTGCGGTAAGCGGCAGCGCGCCGGGTGTTACCGGGAAAAGTACGATTTGCTGTTCAGTAAATTCTGTACAGCCGGGAACACTTCCGGTAAGGCGATACAATCCGGGTGTGGTTCGAACAATGGAGGCAGAGGTTCCACCCGGGATGTTCTGCCCGTCAACCGACCATTGAAAATTTGTTCCGGGCAGGTTGCTGGTACCGGTAAGTGTAAACTGCAGTCCTTCGCAGGGTGGTGTGGTGGTAATGCTCAGTTGCAGGTCGCCTGCCACGAACACCGTTTTAGTGGCCGAACTAAACACGCATCCTGAAACATTGTTTACCACTTCTACCCGGTAGTTCACATTATTGTCGGCCAGGCCGGCAAGAATTGACGAGCCGCCCGGAATGAGCACACCGTTTCGATACCAGCGGTAAGTGTAGGTTCCGGCAGGTGTGGCTGTTGCCGTTAGTGTAACCTGGTTTTCGCAGGCATCGGTTTGCGTAAAGTCGGCTACCACATTGTTGTTAACAAATACCGTAATGGCCGTATCGAGCGGGCAGAAGCCGGCCTCTGTTACCTGAACCGTATAAGTTTGATTGCCTTGTGGTGGATTGGCCGTTATAATTTGCAGGGTGTTAGATCCGGTAATGTTAGGTCCTGACCAGCTCCATCCCGTTCCGCCCGAAACACCAATACTAATAGGGCTGGTGCAGGTGTTCACGGTAAAGCCGGTTATGGTTACTTCGGGGTCCTGTGTAAAGCTTTGCGGAGCAGAAGTGCTAACACAACCTCCTGCGGTCATCTCTATTAAATAAGTGCCGCCCGGAACGCCCGGAGTGCTGAAGGGTGAGCTGCTGCCGCTGCCGGAGGCAGCCACGGCTCCGGTAGTGGTGTTGATTACGCGGTAGGTAAAGGGTAGCGGACTGGTGTGGGTAACCTCTAAAACAAGGGGTTCGCAGGTGTTCTGGCGTATAACCGATGTTATGTTAAAGGCGTTGTCGTTAATCCCCACCACATCAATGGTACTGCACCCCGAAATCTGATCGGTAACAGTTATGGCATACGATCCCGCACCCAAACCGGCAAAGGGAGGCAACACCGGACCAACGGAGCGGTCGGTGCCCGAAAGAGAAGTTGAGGGGCCGGTAACAATGTAGGTGAACAATCCTTGTGCCGGTGAATTGATGGTAAGGGCAATCTGGCCGGTAAGGGTGCCGCAGGCAGTGGTGTTGGTAGCTATTGCGGTAAAGGCAGGCGATTCATTGAAGATAAAGGTTACCGTGTCGCGGGCCGAGCAGGTGTTAACCGGGTCGGTAACCAAAACGGTGTACCGGTAGGTGCCGGGTACAGAGGAGTCAACCGACTGGGTTTGGGCCGTACCTGCCGCAGCGCCATTAATAGTCCATTGATAAACCGAGCCGGGATTCTGGGCATTGAGCGGGAACACAGGGGTATTCTGGCACAGCGTCTGGTCAGGCCCCAGGTTTACCACCGGCCGGTTATCAGCAACCAGAATGCTGCCATTGGAAAAGCATCCGTTGGTGGTGTTGGTAATGGTAACACTAACAATGCTTTGTTGGCTTACCACAATGGTTCGGGTGGTTTCGCCTGTGCTCCAGTTAAACGATAGCTGTGGTAGCTCCGGATTGGTGGCCGGTGTTGCTTCCAGTGTAAGAGGGCCGTTGCAAATAACGGGCTGAGGCACACCGGGCGGAAGAAAAGTGGGGTTGGCCGGAGGGGGGTAAATGGTGATGGTTTGAAAAAGGGTAGTATCCAGCCCGCAGCGGTTGGTAATGCGCAAGCTAACCAGATAATTGGTGGGAACACCTACGGTAGGATAGGTGTGCTCAACCTGTGACTGGGTCGATCCGAAACCATCTCCAAACGACCATTGAAAACTATCTATAGGGTCGGTGCCAAATGCCAGAAAGGTGGTGGGCGAGCCTTCGCAGAAACCCGATATCAGCATACCGGGCGGCTGTATGGGTGAAACAATTTGCTGGATGAAGTTGGGCAATCCCAGGCGGCTTTGGGTGCCGGGGGCCAGCGCAAAACCGTTGGCCACAAAGCCCGACAACAGGGTGGTATCAGGATTAAACAATATCGTGCCTAAATATGGACGGTTGTTAACAGCCACGTATATCTGGCCGTCAGGCCCGGTTTGAATGGCGCCCAGTTCTTCGGCTACGGGTGCGGCAGGAGGCGTTATCTGGCGGATGTTCCCCAGCGAATCAAAATACATTTCAATTATAGCCGACTGCCCAGGGGCAATATTCCGAACGGTAGCAAACAGCTTGTTTGAAACAAACTCCACGCCATATAACTGCCCTGCAGGCGCACCGGTATAGCTGGGCGTTATGCTCCTGTAGTTCGTAACCACCCCGGTTGAGTCAACAAAATCAAATATCTCCAGGCCACTTACTTCGTAGGTTGTTGGGCTGGTTTTTTTGCTGAGGGCCACCACCAGGCGATTCAGGGCGCCCAGCTTCATATAACCCTGGCCGTTTCCTTCATCGGTAATAACATGGTCGGACCCGATGGAAGAAATAACCGGGTTTTCAATTCCGAAAGCGGTAATGCGATAAGCCCGGAACGAGTTGTTGCCATACTCGTGTGCAATAAGCCAGTTGGCATTTCCGGTAAGGCGCTCGGTCGAGCGGCTGAAGAGCAACTGGTTAACCTGCGCCAGGCCGCCATCGCCCCCGTTCAGCTTAACGTCATACAGGGAATACCGCACTTCGTAGGTGTTGGCGCCATGTACTTCCTGCGTGGTAAAAATGTAATACAGTGTTTCATCGCCCGGTACGGGGATTATGAGGGCCGATTGGGTGGAACCGGGTTCGCCCCCTATTCCCGGAGGCACCGTAAGGGGCAACTCGTTGTCATTCCGGTCGTACACGCGCTGCCCGTCGGTGCTTAATATCACGTTGCCATTGCGGTCGCTTATTACCGATACGCCCTCCGGGCTGTTTACCGGGCCTGAGATAGCCACTGCAGGAAGCTGGTTGAAGTCTATACCCGCATTTTGCCCGAAATACCAGATGTTGGCGCGTTGTTCCTGAGCGCCATATTCGCGTATGTTTACACCAGCGTAGGCACTGCACCCGGTGGCATCGGTAACCACCACGTAGTAATAACCTGCCGAATCGGGTGTGAGGGTGGGGCCCACATCGCCATTCGACCAGATGGTCGAGACAGGGGTTCCGCCCTGAATGCTAACCGTTACCCTGAAGTCATCGGCCGTATCGTTTGGGCAGGGGGGTATGCCATTGTTAACCGGAAGCTCACATTTACAGGCTGTGGTGTCCTGCACCAGGTTAAGCTGCAGGTCGAACTGGGTGATGTTTACTGTAGAGGTGAACGAAGCCGAACGGCCCTGCAGGAAGGCTGTAACCGTTACCGGATAGGCCCCTCCCGATTGATAAGTATGGATGGGACTCCACTGGCTCGACCCGTTGCCATCTCCAAAATCCCACACCAGGCTGTCGGCTGCAGGTGTTACAGAAGGATAAAACGATGTTGGTGTTGCCGAACAGGTTCCGGATGAGACAAAACTAACCGAAAGATTGAAAGGTGCCCCTGGAGCAAAAGAGGGGAACTGCCTGCCATTAAAATTCGGGTTGGATGCAAAAGCCGTGGCCTGATAACCGGCACTTGTTGCAACACTGTCGGGATTGTTTATGCGGCCCAGCCTAAAGGTTCCGGCACTTTGTTCGTACAGGTGGTAGATGGCCGAGTCCGGGGCCAGTTGCAAGCCGTAGCTTCTGAAAACGTTTGCCGGGAGTACAGGCGTAAGGGTATTGAGAGGATTGAGCAGGTCGAACTGCAGCACCTGGGCATCTGTTCCGGAATCGTTAAGCCTTGAAAAGTAAAGAAACCTTCCGCCCGGGCTCCACTCGGCATCATACAGGGCGCCCGCCGCGTTGTGAGCAGAGTTAAACACAAACTGGTTGAACGACAGTACACCCGAGGCGTTATCGAAATCGAGTATAATAATGTTGCGGTCGGCTGATTGGGGTACTACTGCCAGGTGGCCGTTCAGGGAGTCGTAGGCAAAATTTCCGGCCGAAATATTTAAGCCGCCTGATATGCCGGTAAAAGTAGTGTGGTTAAACACCCCGCCCGGTTGAATGTGGGTAACGGTGTAATTGTCGGTGTTATTTTCGTGCGTTATCAGCCAATAATCGTTTCCGTTGGCATGCGGAATGATGATCATGGCTTCCGAACGGCTTGCAGGTGGCAAACCGATGGGTTGATTTTTTACTATTACATCACCCACGGGCGGGGCAGGAAAAACGGCATTACCGAAAGCGGTCATATCAACTGTGCTTACCTCCACCGTGCCTCCCGCCGGAAATGCTGCTGAGTTGGTAAACAGGTAATACTGGCCCGAAGCCCCGGGTACGGGGCAAGCCACTACAGGCTGATTGCCAGAAGGGTTGCCGTTAAGCCCGAAACCGTTGGGCATTGCGGTGTGGGTAACATCGAACACCTGGGTTCCGTTGCTGTAAAAAAGCAGATTGCCGTTGGTGGCATCGGTGGCCACTACACTGCCACCTGTGCCCAGGGCGTTGGGTTGGGTAACGAGTGCAGGCGAGTTGTTAACGCGGTTAAAGCGTATGCCCTGCCCGCTGGTGCCGAAATACCAGTTATGTCTGGACAAATCCTGGGCCTGAAGGCCCGAAAGGCCCCATATCAACCAGATGAACCATCGCAAAATTCGCATGCGCATTATTTTCTGTACCTTATCAGCCGTGCAATGCTTAACGAACGCATCGTGCTAAAGTATACAAATTGCCCAAAAATAGCGTTACACATTCTGTAAACTGCCGTTTTTGAGTAATCCGTTGTTTTATACCAACTTTAGAACGTTTTATTTTGTTTGCATGTGGCGCTATCATTTGTATTTTTTTGGCATGATACGGCTGTTTGCCGGTGTGTTTATCCTTTTTGCGGCTGTGTCGGTAACTGCACAGGATCCGCAGTTTAGCCAGTTTTATGCTGCACCCCTGTATCTTAATCCTGCCCTTACGGGCTCTACCGGTCAGGCGCGGGCAGGTATTAACTACCGCAACCAGTGGCCGGCCATTGATGCCAACTTTATAACCATGTCGGCCTTCTTTGATTATTTTATAGAAGACAAGCGCAGCGGCGTAGGCCTTATTCTGAACCGCGATGTAGAGGGCCTTGCCGGTTTGCGTTCCACTTTTGCCGGATTGCAGTATTCGTATGAAGTGCAGTTGGCCAAAAACCTGGGCTTTCGCCCCGGGGCGCAGGTGGCCATCTTTAACCGCGACATCAACTTTAACCGGCTTACTTTTGGCGACCAGTTCGATCCGGTTACCGGTGAGATCATTTCACCTCAAACAGCCGAGCAGTTTCGCACCAATTTCAGCAAAACCTTTGTAGACCTGTCAATGGGAGGGGTGTTTTTTACCCGTACGGCCTATCTGGGTGTGGCGGCTTTTCATCTCAACCGGCCCAATCAATCGATAATAGACGAAAACAGCCCCCTGCCCGTAAAATTATCTGTGCATGGGGGCTTTAAATACTACATGAAGCCCGGTGTTAAAGGCTCGGGCATTTATGCCAAAGATGCTGAGCGCAGCCTGTCGCCTGCCTTTCAGTACCGGCATCAGGGCCAGTTCGACCAGCTCGATCTCGGTTTGTACTACACGGCCGAACCATTGGTGCTTGGATTATGGTATCGCGGGGTTCCGTTTAAGCAAATCAACGGTATAGTAAACAACGAGTCCATCGTATTGCTGGTAGGCTTTACCAACATCGGTGCGAAAGAGGCTTTGAATATTGGCTACAGTTTTGACTATACCATTTCCAAACTGGGTGCGGGCAGTGGCGGTGCCCACGAGTTTAGCCTTACCTACACCTGGCCTATGCGCAATCCGCGCAAACCCCCGCGCGACAAGCTGGTAATTCCCTGCCCCGACTTTTAAGGTCTGCACATGAAGTACATTTGTTGATATGTTTTTGCAATACGCTTTTGAGCTGGCTGGCACATACTTTTTTGCTATCTCCGGAACACTGGCCATGCGCGATAAAAACCCCGACTGGTTTGGCGCAGCCTTTACCGGCTTTGTTACAGCCATTGGCGGTGGCACCCTGCGCGATATAATGCTGGGCAGTTTTCCGCTGGTGTGGATAGGAGACATCCGCCTTTTGTATGCCGTACTGACCGGCGTTTTTACAGCCATTTTGTTTCAGCATCGCCTGAGCGCCTGGCGCAAAACCTTTCTTCTGTTCGATACCCTGGGCATAGCCTTCTTTACCATTCTGGGCACAGAAAAGGCCTTGATGCTGGGCGTTAAACCCGAAATAGCGGCTATAATGGGCATGTTTACGGCTGTGATGGGAGGTGTAATTCGCGATACCCTGGCTAACGAGCTGCCCGTGCTGCTGCGCCGCGAAATTTATGCTACCGCTTGCCTGGCCGGCGCTGCGCTGTATCTGCTGCTTGCCCTGCACACTGAATTGCCCCGTAACCTTATCCTTGCGCTTTCCATAGCACTTATTATTTCCATACGTTTGGCTGCTGTAAAGTTTGGATTGTCATGGCCGGCTATTGGTACAAAAGCCTAACTTACGTTTGGAAAAAAAATTAAGTGTGGAAAAAAAAATTGCGAATGTAGTTTTGATTTCAGTTACTTTTGCAGAAGCAAAAACTAAAACCAAAAGTAATGCCTTTTCTGTAAACCTAACTCCCTAACAGAAATTGAAAACCAAGACCACCATCGCTGCAACTACGGTTGCATCTTTTCTCCGGGTGATTATCCGCATCACCGTTCCTGCCAGTCTGGTTTCCCGCCATTACCGACCCGTCCGACCCGTCCGAATTTGATACTCCAACAGGCTTAGGCTGTTGGAGGGCCGCTTTTCCAGGGCGAAAGGCTGCCAACGGTGTATTCATCACCGGAATGTATCTCATCAAATTCAACATTTACTTTAAAAACAGTGGACAATTCCATCATTGTTCGCGTAGCCACGTCTGCAGATGTGCACTACGCAGAAACCATAACCCATGAAATGGCCGAGTCGGCCAAAGCACGTGGTACGGGTATTGCTAAACGCTCGCCCGACTATGTTGCCGCCAAAATGCGCGAAGGCAAAGCCGTTATTGCCCATACGGCCGATGGCACGTGGGTGGGCTTTTGCTATATAGAAGCCTGGGAACATGAAAAGTATGTAGCCAATTCCGGGCTTATTGTTTCGCCTTCGTTTCGCAAAAGCGGTGTGGCGCGGGCAATAAAAAAGAAAATTTTTGAGCTGTCGCGCCAAAAATATCCCCATGCCAAAATATTTGGCCTTACCACCGGCCTGGCTGTAATGAAAATTAACTCTGAACTGGGCTATGAACCCGTTACCTATTCTGAGCTCACCAACGATGAGGAGTTCTGGAAGGGCTGTCAGAGCTGCGTGAATTACGAAATACTCATGTCCAAACAACGCAAAAACTGCCTGTGCACAGCCATGCTGTACGACCCCGCAACGGCCCGGAGACAGACATCAGTGGTACAAACAGTAGTTACCCCGAAAGGAAAAATCAAGCGCAGGCGCAGACGCATGTTTAAAGGTAACCTTAAACTGTTTGAGCGCTGGATACGGTTTAAACAATACGTTCTGCTGCGCAGCCGCAAAAACGGAGGCAACTCAGATGCGACTAAACGTTCTGCAAAAGGCATTTTAACCTATCTAATATTCTGGTAATGAAAAAAAAAGTTGTACTGGCTTTTAGCGGAGGATTGGACACCTCGTATTGCGCCAAATACCTGAGTGATGACTGCGGTATGGAGGTGCATACGCTTACCGTTGATACAGGCGGCTTTACAGCTGCTGAACTGGACGAAATAGCTCAACGGGCCAAAAGCCTGGGCGTAGCTTCGCACACCACCCTGGATTACACCACAACGTACTACGAAAAAGTTATCAGGTATCTTATCTATGGCAATGTGCTGAAAAACGGAACGTATCCGCTAAGTGTAAGTGCTGAACGCATGGTACAAGCATTGGCCACGGCTGAACATGCACGCAGGCTGGGTGCCGATGCCGTAGCCCACGGCAGCACTGGTGCAGGCAATGACCAGGTGCGCTTCGATATGATTATATCGGTATTGCTGCCCGGCGCACAAATTATTACCCCCATACGCGATCAGCGGCTGTCGCGCGAAGAAGAGGTGGCATATCTTGCCGCCAGAGGCGTTCAGGTTAATGCAGAGAAAGCCCGGTACTCTATTAATAAAGGGTTGTGGGGTACTTCGGTAGGGGGGAAAGAAACCCTGCGCTCGCTGGGTATCCTGCCCGAAGAAGCCTGGCCAACTCCGGTAGCCAAAACAGGTACCGAAACCGTGTGCTTGTTTTTTGAAAGGGGAGAACTACACAAAATCAACAACGTTAATTTCTCACACCCTGTGCAGGCCATCAGGTACCTGCAGGAACTGGCAGCACCATACGGAATTGGCCGCGACATCCATGTGGGCGATACCATAATAGGCATCAAGGGCCGCGTAGGGTTCGAAGCAGCAGCCCCGGTTTTGATTATCAAAGCCCATCATGCCCTGGAGAAACATGTGCTTACCAAATGGCAGTTGTACTGGAAAGACCAGCTGGCACAGTTTTATGGCAACTGGCTTCATGAAGGCCAGTACCTTGATCCGGTAATGCGCGATATGGAGGCTTATCTTGCCAGTTCACAGCAGCGCGTTACCGGCGAGGTATATATTGCCCTGTTCCCTTACCGGTATATTATCCAGGGTATTCAGTCGCCTTTCGATTTGATGTCGGCCGAATTCGGCACCTATGGTGAAATGAACAATGCGTGGACAGGCGAAGATGTAAAGGGCTTTACCCGCATTTTCGGCAATCAAACCGCCATGTATTACCGCATTGGAGAAAAAGCCACACAAAAAGCATGAAAATACGCGCTGGTATAACAGGAGGTTCGGGCTATACGGGAGGTGAGCTGCTGCGGTTGCTGCTACGCCATCCGCAGGTAAGCGTTACCGGTGTGCACAGCCGCCAGCATGCCGGTAAAAAGGTGGCAGCAGTGCATAAGGATTTGCTGGGCGAAACCCACCTGATCTTTTCGAAGGAACCTGACTTTGAAGTTGATGTGCTGTTTCTGTGCCTGGGGCACGGAGAGAGCAGCCTGTTTCTGGAGCAACATGCCGTACCCGCCCGGGTAAAAATAATCGACCTGAGCCAGGATTTCCGTACCACCCCGCATGGGGCCGGCCGAAACTGGGTGTACGGACTACCCGAGTTGTACCGCGGGCAAATACAAAATGCGGCATCGGTGGCCAACCCGGGATGTTTTGCCACGGCCATACAGCTGGCGCTGCTGCCGCTGGCTCGGGCAGGTGTACTGCATGATGTACATATTACCGGAATTACCGGTTCCACAGGCGCCGGCACGAAGCTTCAGGATACCCTTCATTTTTCGTGGCGCACGGCCAACATCTCGGCATACAAAACCCTTAGCCATCAGCATGTCCATGAAGTTATGCAATCGCTCAACTATCTTCAGCCATCAAAAAACAAATCAATTTACTTTGTTCCGTGGCGTGGTGATTTTGCACGGGGCATATTTGTAACCGCAGTGCTCAATCGTAAGGGCCTTTCGGCCGCTGAGGTTAACCATCTGTTTGAAGATTTTTACAGATCCCATCCATTTACGGTTGTAGCCGGTGAGATGATTGACCTGAAAATGGCGGTAAACACCAACAAGTGTGTGGTTTATCCTGAAGTGGTGGGCGACAACATTGCGGTTCATGCCGCGCTGGATAACCTGCTGAAAGGCGCCTCGGGTCAGGCTGTGCAAAATATGAATCTGATGTTCGGGCTGGAAGAGACTACCGGACTGCGACTTAAGGCATCGGCATTTTAAAACATCCACACCATGCATGAACAACTGGCCATAATCGGAGCGGGCAACCTGGGACAAGCCCTTGCAAAGGGCGCCTTAGAGAAATGCGGAATTTCTCCGGCCAATGTGGCGCTAACCCGTAGAAACCTGTCTAAAATAGAGCATTGGCGACCCACCGGAGTAACCATTACCCAAAGCAACCGGCAGGCAGCAGCTGCCGCCACTATGGTTATACTTTGTGTTCAGCCCAAACAAATTACAAACGTTATGGCCGAAATAAGCGAGGTGCTTACCGAAAGAAGGCACATCCTCATCTCAGTTGCTACAGGCGTAACCACGGGCGAAATAGCTGCCTGCCTGGGCGGTAAACCCGTTCCGGTTGTACGGGCCATGCCCAACACGGCCGTGGCCATTGGCGAATCCATGACCTGTTTATGTGCTGGCCAGGGCCATGAGCATGCTGTATTGCGGGCTAAACAACTTTTTGATGCGCTTGGGCAAACTTTGATTATTGAAGAGCGCCTCATGAAGGCGGCTACCGTTTTGGCTGCCAGCGGCGTGGCCTTTTTTATGAGGTATATCCGCGCGGCTACCCAGGGGGGTATTCAACTGGGCTTCGATGCCGATGATGCACAGGCAATTGCCATACAAACCGCCAAAGGTGCAGCCACCCTGTTGCAAACAAACAAATCGCACCCCGAGCTGGAAATTGACCGCGTAACCACACCCGAAGGATGCACCATTGCCGGCCTGAATGAAATGGAACATCAGGGGCTTAGCTCGGCACTTATAAGGGGTATAGTTACATCATTTGAAAAAATAAACAACATCCGTCAATGAAATTGTTTGATGTTTATCCGCTGCTGAACATTCATCCTGTTAAAGCTCAGGGCGCCTGGCTGTGGGATGATGCCGGAAACCGCTATCTCGATTTGTATGGCGGGCATGCGGTTATTTCTATCGGGCACTCGCACCCGCGCTTCATTAAACGCATCAGCGAGCAGCTTAACCGCATTGCATTTTACTCAAACAGCGTACAAAATCATCTGCAACAACAGCTGGCCGGCCTGCTGGGCGAACTTTCGGGCTATGCCGATTATCAGCTTTTCATGGTTAACTCAGGTGCCGAAGCGGTAGAGAATGCACTGAAAATTGCTTCGTTTATAACGGGCCGCAAAAAGGTAGTGGCCTTCAGGCGTTCCTTTCATGGCCGCACGTCGGGTGCGGTGGCCGTTACCGACAACCCGAAAATTGCAGCGCCTTTCAACGAAGGGCATGCTGTTGAATTTGTTTCGCTGAACGATATGGCCGGCCTCCGGGCTGCCATGACCCGCGAGGTGGCGGCGGTAATCATTGAAGGTATTCAGGGGCTGGGTGGCATTTTCGAGCCCGAACCCCACTTTCTGGAAGAGTGCGAACGGCTTTGCCGTGAGTATAATGCCCTGCTGATAGCAGATGAAATTCAGTCAGGATACGGAAGAACAGGAAAGTTTTTTGCCCACCAGCACACCACGGTAAAGCCTCACCTTATCACCATTGCCAAGGGCATGGGAAACGGCTTTCCGGTTGGCGGGGTGTTGGTTCACCCCGACATCAAACCCTGGCCGGGCATGCTGGGCACTACTTTCGGAGGCAGCCACCTGGCATCCGCCGCTGCATTGGCCGTGCTGGAAGTAATTCGCGATGAACAACTGGTGTTGCATGCTCAGCAAACAGGGCACCACTTGCTTAGCCGTTTAAAAGAAATACCGGACCTCTCTGAAGTTCGCGGCAAAGGCCTGATGATTGGCGTGGATGTTCCCGGAAGGATGAATACCCTGCGGCAGCACCTTGTTTACAACAAAAGAGTTTTTACGGGCGAGTCCAGGCCCGATACCATAAGGCTGCTGCCGCCCCTTTCGCTTTCACGCGAACAGGCCGATCTGTTTCTGGACGTATTGGCCGAAAGCCTTATAGAAACCGCTAAAATCCCGTTAGGTTCATGAAGCATTTTTTGTCCGTTGACGATGTTGCCCATCCGGATGAACTCATTAACCGGGCACTTGCTTTTAAACAACGGCCTAAGCAGGCCAATCAAGTTGGAAAAGGCAAGCGGTTGGGCTTGCTGTTCTTTAACCCCAGCCTGCGCACACGCCTTAGTACCCAGCTTGCAGCGCAAAATCTGGGCATGGAGGTAATTGTGCTGAATGCCGGTCGCGAAAACTGGACGCTCGAGTTTACCGATGGCGCAGTAATGAACGGTGAAACAGTTGAACATGTAAAAGATGCTGCGCGGGTACTGGGTAGCTACTTCGATATACTGGGCGTACGCACGTTTCCGAAACTGCAAAACCGCGATGAAGATTATGCTGAACACGTTTTGAATCAGTTTGTTCGCCATGCAGGTGTGCCCGTGGTAAGTCTGGAAAGTGCCACTCTGCATCCGCTTCAAAGTCTTGCCGACCTGATAACCCTTACCGAGCACCGGCCACTTGACCGCAAACCTAAAGTGGTGCTCACCTGGGCTCCGCATATCAAACCCCTGCCGCAGTGCGTGGCCAACAGTTTTGCCCAGTGGATGCTCGCATGGAATAGGGCACATCTGGTGGTGGCGCATCCCCCGGGTTATGAGCTCGATGAACAGTTTACCCGGGGTGCCGCCATATTTACCAGCCAGATGGAAGCCTTACAGGATGCCGATTTTGTATATGTAAAAAACTGGAGCAGCGTAAAACAATATGGTACCACACCCCCTGTTAACGAAAACTGGATGCTTACTACCAAAAAACTGCAGGTTACCCGCAATGCCCGCGTAATGCACTGCCTGCCCGTGCGCAGAAATGTGGAGTTGAGCGATGAGGTGCTCGACTCACCGGCAAGTCTGGTAACCGAACAGGCTACCAACCGCATCTGGGCAGCACAGGCGGTTCTGGCCAGCCTGCTTGAATCCATTTGAATAAACGTTTAATGTATTGATGCATAAACCGATGAACACCCGGCTGAATATTGTAAAAATTGGCGGGCACGTACTGGACGATGATGCCGCCCTGGAAAGGTTTCTGAATCACTTTGCCCTGCTGGATGAACCCAAAATTCTGGTGCACGGAGGCGGAAAGCAGGCTTCACAGCTTAGCAGGCAACTGGGTATTGAACCCAAATTAATCAACGGCAGGCGCATTACCGATGCCTCCACACTGGAAGTGGTTACCATGGTGTATGGCGGATTGATAAATAAAAAGTTGGTTACCCGCTTGCAGCAATGCGGCTGCAATGCCCTGGGTCTTACCGGTGCCGATGGAAACCTGATACGTGCCACGCGAAGACCGCCGGCCGAAGTAGATTATGGCTTTGCAGGCGATGTTACGCCCGAAGGTGTAAATACTTCGTTGTTGTATTTTTTGCTCAAACAAAACACCGTGCCGGTTATTGCACCGCTTACCCATGAAAACGGTACACTCCTTAACACCAATGCCGATACGTTGGCTTCGGTGCTTGCTATAGCCCTGCGCATGCACTTCCACATTCGCCTGGTGTATTGCTTCGAGAAGAAGGGCGTACTGCGCAATCCTGATGATGAACAATCGGTTATACCGGTAATAAATACCGCTTTATATAACCAGTTACTTGCCGAAGGAGTTATCAGCAATGGCATGTTGCCCAAACTTCAAACGGCTTTTGCTGCTGCCCGCCAGGGTGTTCCCGAAGTAATCATAACCCATGCAGCCAGCCTTACGGCAAAGCACCATGCCGAAATTGAATGCACCCGCATAATGAATTAAATGCATGCAACATTGCCAACCCTATATCGACCTGCTGCGCCACCTGGTGGCCACGCCCTCGTTTAGCGGTGAGGAAGATAAGACGGCCGGCCTGATAGCCTCATTCCTGGCAGCCCGCAATGTGCCGGTACAGCAGGTGGGTAACAACGTATGGGCTATAAACCACCATTTTACTGTAGGCAAGCCCACCGTTCTGCTTAACTCACATCACGATACCGTAAAGCCCAATGCGGCATATACGCGCAATCCCTTTGAACCCGTAGTTGAAGGTAACAAGCTGTTCGGGCTTGGCAGCAACGATGCCGGCGGTGCACTGGTGGCGCTGCTGGCGGCCTTTCTGTATTTTTACGACAAGCCCTTGTATTTTAACCTGGTTTATTCGGCAACGGCAGAAGAAGAGATATCCGGAAAGGGCGGCATTGAAAGCCTCTGGCCTTACCTGCCACCGATAGATATGGCCATCGTGGGCGAACCAACCCTTTGCCAAATGGCTGTAGCTGAAAAAGGTTTGCTGGTGCTGGATTGTACAGCACATGGAACGGCAGGGCACGCAGCGCATCATCGCAGCGATAATGCCATCTATGCAGCGGTTAAAGACATTGAATGGTTTAGCACCTACCGTTTTGAAAAAATTTCACCCTGGCTGGGCGAAGTAAAGATGACGGTTACAGCCATTCATGCAGGCGATGCTCACAACATGGTGCCGCCTGAGTGCCGCTATACCGTAGATGTGCGTGTAACCGATGCCTATACGCTCGAGGAAGTGCTGCACGAAATAAAGCAACACGTAACCTCTGTTGTTGTTCCGCGTTCGGTAAGGCTCCGTCCTTCGGGCATTGACCCCAGCCATCCCCTTGTACGGGCAGCAACCGACCTTGGAATACCGCAATATGGTTCGCCCACCACCTCCGACCAGGCGCTTATTCCCGTACCTTCGGTAAAAATCGGGCCGGGGGACTCGCAACGTTCGCACACGGCCGATGAATACATTGAGCTGGGCGAGTTAAGCCAAGGCATTGATATGTATATTCGCCTTCTTGGCCGTCTGAACGAACTACTAAAAACCCCATGAAACTCTGGCAACAGCAACCTTCCCTGCATCCGGATGTGGAGCGATTCACCACCGGCCACGACCGCGAATTCGACCTGTGGCTTGCACCTTTTGATGTGCTGGGCTCCATTGCCCATGCCATCATGCTGGGTGAGGCTGGCCTGCTCCCGGCACACGAAGCCGCGCAGCTTGCTGAAACGCTGCGCGAAATATACCGCATGACCGAAAGCGGAAACTTCCGGATTGAAGAAGGCGTGGAAGATGTGCACTCGCAGGTTGAGCTCATGCTAACCCGCAAACTGGGCGATGTTGGCAAGAAAATACACACCGGGCGTTCGCGCAACGACCAGGTGTTAACCGACATCCGGTTGCTGATTCGCCATGAAATTGAAAACATAGTTACCGAAACCCGGCGGTTGTTCGACCTGCTGCTTGCACGCGCCCGGCAGCATCAGCAGGTGTTAATACCCGGCTACACACACAGCCAGCCGGCCATGCCTTCTTCGTTTGGTTTGTGGTTTGGCGCATGGGCAGAGAGCCTGGTTGACGATATGATTTTGATGGGAGCAGCCTGGCAAATTGCAAACAAAAATCCGCTGGGCTCGGCTGCAGGGTATGGCTCATCCTTTCCGCTTAACCGCAGGCGCACCACCGAACTTCTGGGTTTTGACGATCTGAACTACAATGTGGTATATGCCCAGATGGGCCGGGGTAAAACCGAGCGCATCGTAGCATATGCGCTGGCAGCCCTGGGCAGCACCCTTGCGCGACTGGCCACCGATGTGTGCCTGTTTGTTAATCCCCAATTCGGGTTCATGCGCCTGCCCGATTCGTTTACCACCGGGTCAAGCATTATGCCCCATAAAAAAAATCCGGATGTGTTTGAACTGGTAAGGGCCTATGGCAACCAGCTTCAGGCGCTGCCAAATACCATTGCCATGATTGGCACCAATTTAATGTCGGGCTATCATCGCGATTATCAGATAGTAAAGGAGCAATTGTTTCCGGCGTTTCGTCAAATAACCGAATGCCTTAAAATAACGCGGCTTGGGCTGGAACAAAGCCAGGTGGTAACCGGGGTTATTGATGAACATCAATTTGACTATATCTTTAGTGTGGAAGAAGTAAACCGACTGGTATTAAAGGGTGTTCCGTTCCGCGATGCCTATATGAAAATCAAAGAAGCCATATCGGCACAAACATTTGTGCCTGACAGGCGCATCAGTCATAGCCACGAAGGAAGCATAGGTAACTTGTGCCTGCCCGATATACAACGGATGATGGATACAGCCATCGCCCGGTTTGCATTCGAAAAGGTAAACCGGGCATTGGCGGCTTTGCTTGCCGGCCCGAAGTAAACACATTGTTATGAGTTCGCAAACTTTGCTTCATCTTCTTACCGGTCTTGTGGTGGCCGGCTTTGTTGTAGAAGAAGCGCTGGCCTGGCTGAACCTCAGGCACATGCGCACCAGCATTCCGGAAGAAATAGCCGGCTTTTATGATCCTCAAAAATACCAAAAATCGCTGCTGTACCATCGCGAAACCAACAGAGCAGGATTAATTCAGTCGTTGTTCGGTTTTGCTTTAACACTCACTGTACTGCTTACCGGTGCATTGGGCCTGCTGGATGCTGCCTTAAGGCAGGTTACACAACACCCGGTTTATCTGTCCTTGCTGTTTTTTGCTGTGCTGGCGCTGATGTCGGATGTATTGTCGCTGCCTTTTCAGCTTTATCACACTTTTGTGATTGAGGAGAAATACGGCTTTAACCGCACCACCCCCAAAACCTTCATAACCGATAAACTTAAAGGCTATATGCTGGGAGCCTTTTTAGGGGGTAGTTTGCTGGCTATTTTTTTGATTCTGGTACAGCATCTTGGTCCGGCTTTCTGGGTTGTGTTTCTTGTGGTAGCAGCTTTCTTCATGTTGTTTATACATATTTTTTACGCTTCGCTCATATTGCCCCTGTTTAACAAACTAACGCCGCTTGAAGATGGCGAACTGAAAACGGCTATTGAACAGCTTGCCGGTCGGATGGGCTTTCCGGTTAAGAATATTCTGGTAATGGATGGCTCAAGGCGGTCGGGTAA
>FWPU01001239.1_pt1 | contig 78226 bp, 62 predicted proteins | sample 2228361 | NCBI WGS metagenome assembly FWPU01 (sample SAMEA103939777, study PRJEB20133) | metagenome | reverse complement strand
TCAAGGATAGAACGGAATGCTTCGACGACTATTTTCCATGCAGAAGAAAGAAAAATTGCGACAGGAAGCATGTATGGAACTGGCTCAAGCTATTCTTGCTATATCTGGACATGAGTGCAGACAGGATGAGATTCACATTATTTCTGGTTAGGGATGGGGGTTAAGTTAACAGGGCCTCTGGAACAGAGGGAGAGCTTAAAAAATAGTGCCAGAGTGATGCGCATATATGCTTCACTCCTTATGGCACCTAGCGCAAATCATCTAGGATGTCTACCATTTCATCAAAGTAGTGTGGGATGTGGTGGTATCGTGTTGGGGACAGACCATCAGTAACATACATCATACCTACATATTCTGCTGCTTCTTCAACAAAGTCTTCATCAAGTGAAGGAGTAGAGTGTCTTGTAAATGACCACTTACTCTTCTCGTATTTCGTGTGCCAGCCAGCCAGCTTGTTGATATCAAAGTATCCTGAACCCTCAGATATGCTAAAGTTGTCCGCTGTGTTCACGAATGATTCTGGTATGTCCGTTCCAGGATTAGCCTTAACATATAACCCCTTGGACTTGGCATATGCATATAGGTCTTTGGCGTAATCCAAGTTCGCAACTTTGTTCGGGAATTCATCAACCATTATTCCATCAATATCATACCAATTGGTGTATCTATCGATCTCTGCCCGAACCGAGCTCATGCTTCTAGTTCCATAATCGATAGCGATATATCCTAGAACAGTGATGTCTGCTGCCTTTAGTTTGCTTATTCCAGTCGCGAAATTACTGTCTTTGAAGCTACCTGCACCGCTATTCGGATTTATTGTTACATAGAATGGTAATTCTGGATGAGCATTTTTCTCATTAATGACTTTCTGCCAATGTGTCCAACCAGAGCTGGATGGATACATATACAGTGGCACATACACGCCTGTTATTTTATCAGGTTGTGGTGTGGGTACCGGGGAAGTTGCTTCAATGACGTAGTACGCAGTAACCGTCGTGTCCTTGCTCAGCGTTACGGTCCTTGTCCTGCCTTCAGCCCCGTTCTCCCAATGGTCAAACTTTCTTTGGCCATAATCAGACACTGTAACGCTGTATGTGCTGCCAGCATTGCCCGTAAACGTTAGAGGAGTAAATCCTGTCTGAAGTACAGTTCCGCTGCTAGACCTGATGGTTGTATACATCCCCGTAATTGTATTACCAGATAAATCGACTGATCTGACTGTCAATTCTGGATTGGCTATGATAGGGGCGCCAGTGGCATAGTACGCAGTAACCGTCGTGTCCTTGCTCAGCGTTACGGTCCTTGTCCTGCCTTCAGCCCCGTTCTCCCAATGGTCAAACTTTCTTTGGCCATAATCAGACACTGTAACGCTGTATGTGCTGCCAGCATTGCCCGTAAACGTTAGAGGAGTAAATCCTGTCTGAAGTACAGTTCCGCTGCTAGACCTGATGGTTGTATACATCCCCGTAATTGTATTACCAGATAAATCGACTGATCTGACCGTAAGGGTGTTGGATATTGCGTTCTCCTGTGCACTGGTGAAATATCCATATACTTTGATCTCTGTGATAGATGCCCAGTTGTTTTCTGTGTTGCCATTCACTGTGATTCTGATGTGCTTAGTAATGACATCAGCGAAATCGTATCTTTCAAAGCTGGTTGTAGTTCCAGAACTTTTTCCTGAAAATATTTGACTATAACTCTTAGTGTCCATAGAATGTGATATCGCAAATGTATTTTGTCTCATGTTGCCCTTGTACCACGCTATATCTACGGAGCAAACGTTTGCAAGCTTTCCAAGATCGATATTTATCCACGAGCCTCTTCCCTCATTTGACCACCTGCTATTCAGCTTGCCATCAATGACGTTTTCCGGATCGCTTTCCACTTCGTTTCCTACTGCGGTCACCTTGGATACAGGCAGAACGACACAGGAAGCTGCACTTGCTAGCTGGGTTGAGCCATTGCTGATCAGAGCGGCGATCAGCACAATGGCAATGGCCACAAAGCCAAGCCTCCTCCGCGTTCTGTTCCAATCTAGACTTTTCTTATGAAAGTTCATTACTATAGCAGCAAACATAACGTGGTTTCATATGTTAATGAATTAATAGTCTTTAGTAGTAGTATTCTATGATACGCTACTAGAGTATAACATGCTAATTTGATACTGGAATAGCGTTCGTTTTATACTGCCGTCCTATCCGACATCCTACGCCTAATCTTATGAACGTAATGGTAGTGTTCATCCCATCTTGGGTGTGTTATTTCATGAGAAACTATGGAGTCATGGTGGCCATCTGTTTTGGTTTTGTTGCTCATTTCTCTGCCGTGTTCTGGTCATAAGAATAATGAACAAAATTGAGTTTGTAACGCTATGCAAGATCGTCATGGCTCACTGAAAGGCCTCCTTTCAGGATATGTCAACGAAGTTGACATTGACAGGCAATTCCAGATTTTGCTAAAGATAAACACAATGCTGCCCGAGTCAGAGCGACTGAGGCTCCCCTCCCTTGTCACCCGCGATTACACGCGAAAGGTGCTTCTGGAAATCAAGGAAGGTATCGACGAGATCCGAGTATGATGCACAGCGATCATTCTCACAAATGTACCTACTGCAACGAGCTGTATTCGTGCCCTCTTGATAAGAGATATTGTCAGATGTCTTGGAAAACGGGGCATAACGACCACTATCATGCTCTCGTGAGCTAGTATCTAGCTGCTGTACCCACACGCATAGGTACACTTCTGCTTAGGAAGCGTCAAGGATTCCGCCTTATTCACGAACACGAACGTACTGGATAGAGCATCACAAACAGCTACAGAAATACGTAGTACTACAAAGTGGAAGAAAGGGTAACTGGTACCCGGCGCCGAGATGGGCTTAATAAGTAACCACACCCGCACACAATGCGATAGAACCGAAGGTAGCTCCTGAGCTAGAACAAATCATTCTTGGCCTGCGCTTGGAAGGCAGGTTTGGTACTGTATAGGAATCGGATTCAGGTTAAAGAGGCTTGAGTATCTCTTAGCAGCAGGAGCGTCTACTACAAGGTACTTAAGAAGCCATGGTCAGAACAGAAACTGTTGGATGCTATCTGGGCACTCCTGCAACTTATGGTGACTGGTCCTCATGGTCACACGGCATAACGTTCGCTACTGAAGGGCCTCGACAGTTGGCGGTTAAGGCGACATATAACGCGGGCAACACACAATGGGTTGCATTTAGTGCGAGAATATCCCATTGATATTTTATTCCCAGCTCTTATTCCTATCTGATTATCCCGCCAAGAAATCCTATAGTCAAGTCTTCGACTGATAAAGCAGGCGAGATCAAAGTATCAATCGATCTTAACATTCAATATAATGCCATCCTTGATATCCGTTTGCTCTGATGATGACTACAAGTATGACTTTGCATCATGCGAAACAAAGGTTGATAATGAATAGGTGGATGTTTGAGCAAGAAGTCACGTTCTATATCCTCCACCTCAACCACCCAAGCAATTGTGCGCGATGCAACATTTCTTATCAACATGGTCTGATGGTTTTGATCTATCTGTCAAGTGGCTCATTGTATTAGATTCAATTGAATAAATTGACTAAAATACTCAAAATGATTTCACAATTTGGATTCCATGTTTATCTCCGCATCTTTTCCATAATTTTCCCAATATGGCGTTAAATAATCGAAGCAAAGGAACTGTATTGATAGGTAGCATAGGTGCCGTTGCATTGGTGTTGGGTCTTGTTATTGCGGGCATTTATCCAAATAACAACAGTATGACCGCCAGCTCTATTCCTTCAGATTCAGGAGAAGCGGAGAACGAAAACATTGCAGATACACAAGATATAATTGTGTTAGAAGAGGAAAATGGGAGCACCACCGATACCGATCCTCCTATGAACAACACAAGCACGGATTGGTTAGTTTCTTCCACGCCATCCGAGGAGTTCAAGGAGGATGAGCAAGAGCACCAATCCGTGCATGGAATGACAACGGTATCTAAAGAAGACATCGTTGGACCGACTAATGAGATTCCATTAGATGAAGGATCAGATGATACTGATGCAATACTCGAATGCTCGGTACCTGATCGCATTAGGCGGGGCTCAACGGCAGGCTTCTCAGCAATTCTGTTCGATTCGAATCTCCGCTCAATGCCCAATCAGACGATCGTTTGGACTATCTCGCCAGGAAACTACTCTTTTACTTCGATAACGCGGCTTGATGGAACTACCGAAGTCAATCCGGATCTGTCCGGGCTTGCACAAGGAGTCTATGATGTAAGCGCAACTCTAATGGATCAGGAAGGCATAGCGTGCACTGATTCATTTGCGTTAACACTCAGTGGTGGAGGGGGCAGTAGTTCATCGAACGATTCTGCCACTTCAGACGATGGTATTACAAAGCCAGAACTTAGAATCACCATGCCTTCAGTCGGAGATGTGTACAGCGGCCAATCGTCTGGAGGCATTCCAGTATTTGTCACTGGAACAGCTGCCGATGACAGTAGTATTCAGAGTGTTGAAGTAAGATGGACTGCTTGGTATGGGCTGACTGGCTACAGGATGGCCAATCCGAACGGGCCGGACGACTGGTCGACATGGGAGTACGATCTAATAAAGTTCAATACTGAAGGAGCCAAGACGATTCTGGTCAAGGCGACGGATAAGGAAGGCAATAAGAGCTGGAAAGCAGTAACTTTTGATGTCGTATTTACCATAGACAATACCAAGCCCTTAGTAGCAATAACTGCTCCTGAAGAGGGGTCCATTATAACAGGTCAGGCGGATGGAGTCACTGTTACCGTTAGTGGAACAGCTTCTGACATCTATACTGGAGTACAAAATGTAGAAGTACGGACAGACTTGACAGGTTATGAGCAAGCAATCCAGACCTCTGCTGACGGCTGGTCCACTTGGTCACATGACGTGACGTTTACCACCAGTGGCCCTCACCAGATAATAGCACGCGTTACAGACAATGCGGGCAACATGCAGTGGTATATAACGAATGTTACCGTCAATCTTGAGTCAGATGCCTGATTCAACACAGCGGGTGGAAAAGTGCCGATCGGGAATACCGCGGCAACCCAGTTTATTTTATCAAAATGAGTTTAAGGGTCAGAATCTGCATCTTAGCTGCCAATATAGCTAGGTGAAGAATTGCAAAAGTGAACATATAGCTTAGAATCTTGCCTCTATGTATTTCTTCTAGAAAATGGGGTATGAAAAACAGAAGTCGAGATGACATTTTGATGGAAATTTTGTCCGGACTTGAAGAGCCAGAAAGTAAGACCTCGATAATGTACAGGACGCACCTTAGCTATAGCCAGTTAAAGGCCTATCTGGAGTTCATGGTAATTAAAGGTCTTATACATGAGCGCGGAGGCAGGTGGCAAATGACTGCGAAAGGAAAGGCATTCCTCAGAGCATCAAAAGAGGCAAACCAGATATTAAATAGTGATTGAACAAGGGCAAAGCGTACAGAGAATTGGGGGCTAGGGAAACAATACAACCGCAATAATCCAATAGAGTCTTTGAACGACACTCTGTGTGAAAGGGAAAGGTATCGCGCGGATGGAAAAGAAAAGACACCCTTTGCAGAAGGAAGCAGATACGGTACACTTTGTCAAGACATACATGGCACTGGACGGTCAGACACCAGCTCAAGCGGCGGGATTGAGAGAATGGAAGGAATTGTTGGAGAAAGCTGCTGTGAATGATATAGCAGCTAGTGTTTTATCCAACAAATGCTGGCGACGCCCTTAAATGAAACCTCATTTGCGCAATATGTATGATGAAAGAATGGTTCGCACGTAATACAAAGCTAATTGCGGCCATATTGCCAGTCGCCGTTCCAGCCATAATCTTCGGGGCGATACTTGTATTCCCAGATCCCATATATGGGAGACTTTCTCCTGGCGGTTAGTTAACCATCAGTGCTAATCTTAATGACATGGCGCAGGGAAATCATTTGCGGGCAGATCCCGCAAATTTTTTCGGACCGAAAAAATCCTGACGGCCGGTGCGTTACTTTGGAATATATCTGGCTAGGGTGGTTCTCCTAGATCACAGATTGACTCATGTCCATAGGATCCCGCATTTGGAAGGCAGTAAATGACATATTTTGGGATAGGCTGTGATTCTAAGGATAGCAGAGGAGTCCAAGAAAAGTGAGCCCGAAGTAGAAATCAAGAGGGTGCCGTTAGTTACCGAGCATAGTGCCCCGTCGGAATTCAATGCATTATTGCGCCAAAAAGCGATTCTTCGATTCTAATGTACAAACACATCAACTGGCTATATGAGTTTCAAAATTTTCTAAAGTCATTGTCAAACTGGTATTATCGACGGATCTTGCAGGTCTGGGAAAGCTTCTTGGTAGCACACAGAGCAAAAGGTTTTTTATATTAATCTATACATACATCAATCACAGTTGCCTTATACTATCCGAGTTACCTTTGAAGAGAACAAGACAATCGAGGTAAGCGGAGACGGAGAAAATGAAGTGAGAAGATTGATTAATGATATAACAGAAAAGTTCTTTCCGAACTCTCCTTGGGCAGAAAATGATCTCTGAGAAAACCGTTCACACCAACAATACCTTGTGAAAAATAATAAAGGATCGATTAGATCATCTAATATCGTATGTGATCTATCTGTTTCTGAAACAGGCTAAGAAAGATCAAGATATTGTAAAAGAGAGTTTTTAAATTATTAGCTCATCGTTTATGTAGCTTGGAAGAGATATTCCGATATGTCGTCATTGCACCACCTCAGAAGGAAGAATCTCCCTTTCTACTTCGAGTTGAGAAAATATCCCGTTCAGAGTTCATTCAAGAATTAGGTCGTCTTGTTGGTGCTAATGCTCCGAGTGATGATATTCTCGCATACATAGGAAACTGGCTCGATAGCTCTAATGTATCAGATCCATCTGCTTTACTTCCCTTTCATGAGCAGTTAGATTCACTTGCAATCCGATTGAACCAGAATAGGTTCTTATCATTTACTGGGCTTCAAGAATTAATAACCGATACATTCCATCAATCAGCTGCGAACCTTAATGATACTCAACAGTTTTCAGAGCTTCGAAGGATTCTTTGCGAAGTCATAATTGCCCTGACGAACGTTCCAGACTATAGACCCGGATTGCTGGCAAAGTATTCAAATTTCTATAGGTTGGCAGACATCCTGCACAGAGTTGCTCAAAATGATAGAACTCTGGCGGGGAGGAAGATCAGAATGGCTCTTAAAGCCATTCTCCAGATCCCCGAAATTTTCATAATCAAGAGGAAAAGTGCGGGTAGCGAAGAAGGGACTTCAGCAGACAACGACGCAGAGGAGGAATCTGGAGAGACTGAAAACAGGGTCAAAAAAATAGAGGAGCTGAAAAAAGCAATCGAAGAACACAGATGGGCAGTGAAGGAACTAGGCGAGCTGAGTTCTATTGAAACAGAGTTTGCAGGTACGGAAGACAGCGCCCATGATCGTGTTAGATCTACTGGACGTTCTACATTACGGATATCTCCATCATCCGCAAGATCACTTTCAGATTCGACAAGAGAGGTTTTCAGAACTTTGGAAATTGATCCGGTATACCGGCCATATGGAGAGGTGATGGAGAGGGTCAGATTCAGGTTGAATTCCCTAACCCGCGAGTTATCTTTACTGGACGAGCCGGCTAGTTCATCAGCTTCAATTATGAGGATTGGCAGACTTTCAATACCCGCATCAACAAGTAGCAGATCTCCCTTCCTCCCAGATGTTACACGGGGTATGGTAAGTGATACGATCATTCCCATCCCTATGACATCGGGATTGGTCAAACCTGCAGGAATAGGAAATCTATACATCGTGAAACAGCAAATCAAGGGGTATGAGGCAGGAGAAATCTCGCACATTGAGAATATCTTGGCCAGCGAGCTTCGATCAAGGGAGACAAGGAGGCTTACCAGAACAGAAGAATCGCTTACAGAAGAAGTAGAGACAATAACTGAAGAAGAACGAGACCTTCAGTCGACAGAACGGCTTAGTATGATGAAGGAAACTGAAAATACTCTAAAAGAGGACGAAAAATTCAAGTTCGGTGCCAGTCTTTCTGCAGGATATGGACCGTATATCCAGATTGGAGTTAATACCGAATATGAAACAAATACCTCTAGAGAAACAACAAGCCGCATGGCTCAAGAGTACGCCAAAGATGTAACTGAAAGAACTATCTCTAAACTTTCGGAACGAATTAGAACCGAACGCATCACAAAGACGCTGAAGGAGTTTGAAGACAAAAACAAACATGAATTTCGCAACAATCACGCGGAATCTGATCATATCGTTGGAATTTATCAGTGGATTAACAGTGTTTATGAAGCACAGATGTTCGACTATGGGGCTCGTCTGTTCTTTGATATCATGGTTCCGGAACCTGCTTTACTTTACATTAAATCACTCGAGGCTCTGAAAAAGAGAGATTCAATAACCCCGCCACCACCATTTACAATTGATCCGAGAAGAGAAGACAGCAAGCCCTTGTCGCCTGATCATATAAGTGTGGATAATTACAAAGACCTCGCTGCGCTTTATAAAGCCCCTGATGTTGAACCTCCTCCTCCCCTATATCGCAATATATCAACCACATTCCACTTCGACAAGCCCATCCCAGAGCAGAGCGATGAAGGTGAAATCCCCACCGCAACCATTGCGAAAGGAAGAACTCTAGATATTCCAAAGGACTACTCGGCTGTCTATTATAGAGTAAGTTACTACGGAGTTAAAGGAGTAGTTATCGTTGGAAATGATATAATTACAGAAAACGATTGGACAGAAAAGAAAACGGTAACTGGCAATTTATATGATTGGCAATTTGGAGCTATAAATACTGGAGCTTACTGGACAAGCGTAGGCGGTACTGCAGTAGCGGCCATCGATGTCATATGTATCCGGACAACAGCAGCACTAGATGAATGGAAGATTAAGACATTTGGAACCTTGTTACTTGCATATCAAAAATTGAAGGCAGAATATGAAGAAAAGATTGCTGAATTAGAAGTAAGACAAGGTATCGAAATCCAGGGGAAAAACCCTCTAGAGAACCGGCAGATTGAGAGGACGGAGATAAAGAGAGGGGCAATTTCAGCTATCACGGGGCAGAATTTCAAAACATTTCAGGACTTTCCTGCCATTCCTCAGCATAGTAGTTCATGGTTATACACAGATATTAAGTTTGACAGAGCGATAAAACAAGGCCGTTATATTCGGTTCTTTGAACAGGCATTCGAATGGGATAAAATGTATTACGAATTCTACCCCTACTACTGGGGATCGTACGGACAGGAAAATGGTAGGGTGGGAAGCACATGGGCGAGTCGAGTGACAAGAAGTGCTAGGGATGCCAACGATTCTCAATTCACAGAATTCCTGAATGCATCATGGTGCTTTGTGCGTGTTCCAGTTACTCCGGAATTTGAAGAAGCCCTATTGAGGTATCTGGAAACTAAAGCCATTCCAGAGGGAGAACTGCCTGGATATGTGTTGACTCCGGAATACAACAAGTTGCTTTCCAAAATTTACGAGAGACGAGAGCCAGAGGAAGAAGGAGAGGGAGAAGATGAAGATGGTGTGGAACATGAAGATGACCTTACGTCACGGGAAGATCTGATTCCTGACGAAGGGATACCTATAGGTAAACCGTGGGAGTTGAGGCTTCCGACTTCACTGGTAAAGCTGAGGGCGGAAGGATTTTCGGCATCTTTGCCCAAGTGGAAGAAAGAAAATGGAATATGGCGACCAGTGGAGCACACAGATTGAATATGAGTAGTAATTTGCATCCCCTAGAAAAGGAAGGATGGTGTAATTTGTATAGAGAAATCACCACTTTTCGATTTCGATTGGGGTATCCTAGCAAGATACTTGCGGTAAAATGTTGTATTCGGGACGACGACTACCTTATCAAACGCCTTCTAGAAGGCGTACCTGAAGGCATCACAGGAGAATATGTGATGCACGTAGAGGTGTCAACTGATTGAGCGTGTACCTGGAAACGGTAGTTCAGCGTAAACATGGAATCTGGCAATGAATACAAAGGGTCATGAAAAAGTAGCTCAAATTGCAGGAATTCCTCTTCTTGAGGGAGCCTTTGGGAAAGATGACAAAAGCATACGCGCCTTTCATTTAGGCAACTGGCTTACAGATGTGAGCCAGGCAGTAGATCCTCTTGCATACAGAAAGTTTGCAGGAAAAGGAAAGAAAGTTACAAATTTCATTTTTGATGTCTTGGAATGGCTTATTGAGAAATTATACATGAAGAAGGATGAAAGAGATTTGATTCTTAAGTCCTTGCTACAAAAGAGGGCCGCCGTTAATAATACAATTGAGATCTTTCTGGTTGCGACGAATGGACGTCAGTCGCAGCTCGAAGCCCTGTTTAGAAGTGCATTCCTGGTTATCGGATATTTCAAATTTGTTCATCCAGAATATTTTGGTCAACAACCTAGGATGAACTATGACTGCTTCATCGAGGTTTTTGGAAGAGACCCTATTCGTGGACCTGAAGATGACAGGCCCGGGTCTTATACCCAATATTATCCTCATGAACATCTCGACAGGCCAGAGACACTTCCCAGCAAGGATCCGCCAGTCTATGCTTTCGTTCAAACAAGCTCAACAAAGAGGACAAAGGAAAACCTGATGCCCCACATGTACAATTATTTGTGGCATGATATTCAAATGACAGCAGGCCTGCTTGCAGAAGTTGACCTTGAATTCGAGACGGCTTTTAGCAAAGGAAAGAAGGAGGATGATCCACAGTGGCACCTCACGTTAGCGAAGCTGGGACACGCACTCCATCAGGTAGAGGATTTCTTTGCCCATTCGAACTGGATCGAGTTAGCACTCGTGAGTAGAAAACACCTGCTATCAGAAGCCTTGCCCGATCCAATAAAAGACCCTTTTGCGAAGTTCGTTTTCGACCGACCTAATGATATAGTTATGAAGAGGTTGAAGCGTTACACTCCGCAATCTTCTGAGTGGGCGACATTATTCAATTGGAAAAAGCATCCAAATGAAAAGCTCGTTGTCACAGGCTATTTCGACTTTCTCGATACGTTGGTCTCTTTACTTCACATTACAGAAAATCTGTGGGGCGCTGATGTGGCAGACCCATACATGCAAATAACAGAGGTCAAAAAGAAAGTCACAAATCCCACAAAGACAGTGTCAGAATATGTTCAAAAATTAAGCAAAGATACTCTGGACTTTACAACTGATCCGCAGAAGGCACTTGCAGATCCCGAAAATGATGTGGCAAAAAAACTAAAGCCGTATGAAGAAGAAATATCGAAGAAACTCTTCAGGCCAGGAGTATCGAAAGAAGAATCCGACCGGCTGTATAGGGACATAGGAATTCAAGTCGTATATGATAATATCGGATTGTTCCAAGGTAAACCAGAAATTCAATATGCCTTCCTCAATATGGTGATCGAAGGTTCCAGAATCTACACTTTCAACAAGGTCTCGATTTCGTTGTATCGCTTGATTAAAGAAGTTACGAGTCTCATTGCGAATCCTATCGGGTATATTGTGCAGTTTCTAAGAAAATATGTGAAAGATTTCGTGATTGAAAAGATCCAACAAGTGGCCAAATACTATTCTAAGGAATTGGTCTATGATCTCTTGGCCCAGCGAAGGATAGGCTGCCATTCTTTGTTGGCAAAGGATCATGAACATGCAATTCTATATGAGCAGCAGGAAAAATGTGCAATAGCAATTCACTGGTATATAGTAAAGACTCTGACGCGATGGAAAGATTCAGTCAGTACGAATATGGGCAATAAACCATATGTAGACTGGTTAGAATTATTGGAGCATTTTCTTAGGAATCCTAATCCTTCTGACAGAAAAACGATATGGATTTTTCCTGTCATGAACGACGGCTGGAAGGTCTTCAAAGGATACTACGACGAGAAAAATAAGTACATCCCGCCATTTACATCCCATGAATTGAAGATGATTGACAGAGGCAACTTGAACTCTATTATTTCGAATGGAAAATCATTAAGAAGGATTTATCGTAGTGCATATTCATGAGTTACAAATTTCAAGCAGAATACAATGACAGTAAGTAAGGAAAGTAGACGCAATCTTGGGATTAATGCGACCATTTGAGCAGAATGGCGATGTAGTACTCGGAATAGGGATCTGACATAGAGTGATACTAGAAACTTATTTACTGCTTTATCATACGATTTCAGATCAATCGCAGATCGGATATACTTGGGTTCCTGATTCTGCCAATGATTACAAGCGTCTAAAAAAGTCCTGTTAACTTACCCCGCATCCCTAGCCAGAAATGAAGTGAACCGCATCCTGTCTGTCCCCATGTCCAGATATAGCAAGAACAACTTGAGCCAGTTCCATACATGCTTCCTGTTGCAATTTTTCTTTCTTCTGCATGGAAAATAGTCGTCGAAGCATTCCGTTCTATCCTTGACCTGTTGGATAAACCACCGCTCCATCAAGTTCTTCAGTTCAGTACCATAGACATAATGGCGTAGCCGGAGCCGCCTGGTGCAAGCCTCGTTGTTGTACCATCGAGCACCGTCTGTGTGAATATCGGTTTCCGGCCATACCTCCTCCGCAACTACTGCTTGTAGAAAAATGGTAGCATACGAAAACGGCTCTCTCACGGGACAGGTGCATGGCCAGACACGTATCTATCGCAGGTTCATATACAATCCCTAGCAAATAGTCATGACCGTCTATCTGGAGCAACGTTTCGTCAACAAAAATATCGTGTATCGAGGATGTATCTTGTTGTGGACCGTATTATTACACACAATTCCAATCAAGAAGTGGCTTTGCGGGCCAGCCCGGAAGTCGACGGGCACAGAAGAATTTCTTTGATGCCAGTGTAATCAACAATATTTTGTTACACTTTTTTTCCATTAGTGGATGTATCCAATGATGATAAGTTATCTGCCTGCTTCAAGCATTCGAGTAAGGGGTTGTTCTTCTTTAGTATTTTCTTCAATCCCATCAGCAAATCTATCAACTCATCATGAGTGATATTGTGCTCCTTTAACATCTCGACTCTTACCTGCATCTTTTGCAATTCCTCATATACCGCTCGGTCTTCAACTATATCTACCAACACATCCATTTCAAATGGTTTTTGCAAGAGTTCTACTACCCTGGACAGCTGTTTGATGGAATCTTGTAGTGTCTCCTTGACATAGGCCGAAGCAAATATTATTCTCTGATGAGGGTTGCGACTGATGATGTGTTTTGCTACTTCCATTCCGTCTTTCTTTGGCATCAGATAATCCAAGATTACGACATCAAAAGGAACCTGTTGAGATGATCGTTGATCTTTACCTGAATCAATAGAAAGTTGAGATAGCGCCTTGTCGTATGCTTCTATACACTCAAGGCCGTCCATAGTAACCGTGACATCGTGCCCTCTATCCTCCAATATTACCTTGTATACCTCAGCGATGCCTTGCTCGTCTTCGGCAACGAGTATCTTCATTACCAGATTTACGTCAAATAGCCATCTATTTAACTATTGCAAGAAAATTTCCGAGATATTGTACCGGGGGAGAATTTCAAATGTCTGTCCTATATGGGAACCGAGTCAGGCTTTATTATAGCCTGTATATTGCATTGGTTTCCCTTATGTTGTTTGCCATGCCAATGGAGGCATTATCGCGGAGTTTGTACCCGAGCTGATAGCGATATTCTCATAACTATCATAATTTCTCACAATTGTGACGGCGGAGATAACCATATTCCTCCAAAAGCCCAATGAATTGATCTAGGTAGATGCTTGTCAAAACCTTTAGAAACTCGTATTCCCTTGGTACTTCAATGCCCTGTGCGCATTTTGCATAATCTCTGACCAGGTTTGTAATCTTGCTATATGATTGAGTCCTGGCAATAACCCTTCTTATTTCTCTTGAATGTAATTCGAGCTCTTTGAATGGTATTTCTTCAATTGCTGCCATGATAAAGACATTAGGCAGCTTTTCATGCAAGTCTTCTTCAAGATCCATGAAATCGTCAATAGCATCTTGTATCGCTTGGTTATAGTGAAGGAGCATTCCTACGTTATCGTTATAATGGAACAACTCGCTATCCAATATGGAACCATAGATGCCAGATGCATCAGATGATTTGAACATGTTGTGATAGCGTATTTCCTTCAAGGAAAAAGCGAATCCCTTCGCAATTCGCCTCGTCATTGTCTTCTCGAAATGCCAAAAGGGCCAGCATCGTGCTAATGCAAAGCTAATGGTATATTTTAGGTGACCTTTGCTGTCTTTCTTTACATCTCTTAGAAGCTGCTGTGCATTCTTTTTGTATTTCAAATTGCCTATCTCGTAATATCTGTCCATTAGTACTATGTACCTGATCAACGACTTTACGATCTTGTAGACGTGAAGTGACTTTGCAATGTCTTTGCTATCTGAATACGCAACAAGAAAGTATGTACTTAGATCTTGTGCTTTCTGGTCAATTGATCTAAATAGCGGGGAAGGCGGAGGATCGATTATGTTCAATAATTCTGAAATCTCTTCCAAGCCTAAAAGGAATTCATTTCCCTTCTTTCTTAAGATGACTTCGCTCTTTTCTTGCAAGATTAGCTCAAGTTCAACAACACTTTTTTCTTCAAGAAACAGGCTATTGCTGTCATCGTTTTGTGCCTGCACTAAGCAATGGCCGCCAGATTTTGTTGTTACCAGATTACCGCTATTTTTTTCCACATTCACTGGTGTCAAAGATATTTGAGAGAAAAGCTGTTCAGATATGCTACCATTTCTTGTTGTATGGGTTAATTTAGCAGAATTTGACCGCGAACAGATACGGTTCATCATTTTTTAATATACTTTACAATAATATATGCATGTTGTTTATATTTAGAGTAGAAAGTAAATAATAAGTGTATTGAGTATAGAAATTCTCCAAGTGGTAGTATTGTTCTCATGAGCAACAGGTCCGCATCTGACGACTCCCCTGTCGAAGGGTTGTAGGACACTTTCAGTGAATTTAGGCTTGAGGAGAAGAGGATTGGTACCGTGCTTCGTCAAGAATAAAGAATCTGTTATACCACCACAATCCCGCGGCCATTGTAAGATAGGCGATTGTATACCAGAAATTGACAAAGATTATGTCACCGGCAAAATTCTGCACCGCAGTGAATCCGAGTATAGTATCTCCTAACCACAAGAATATCAAGGATATGAAAATCCAGGGAATTGATGTAAGCAATCCTCTTCCTGCATTCATGACGGTTAGAATTGCAGGAACGATGATAATTGCATCAAGTATAGGATATGCGGTGCTTATTGCAAAACCTATCAGTGCATCAGACCCTTCTCCCAATTCTGAAACGCTAGAAAGAGCAAGTATGTATAGTCCTGTAAAGACTGCAACACTGATTCCAACAAGAATAGTTCTTAGCTTTCTTGTCTCTCTGCCATAGAACCGTGACATGCTGAAAAGATGATATCCTAGTGGCCCGTAACCAGCTAACCAAAATGCATCTGCGGTTGAAGGGAAAGGCCGTTCAATCCCCAGACCTAACTCATAATATGCCCATGTTGCCTCTGCCAAGAGCCATAATATTATGCCGATGAATAGGAAAAGATATGCCCTTCCAAATATTCCTGTAATCCCTTGTCTGACGATGACTATCAGGGACATCGCCGCTGCAGAGGAAATAGTGAGTGTCCTAGAGAGGTCTGCTGATGCAACCAACGTCATCTCGTCGTACGAGCTTACAGTTACGAGGACGTTAACAAGTGCGATAGCGCCAACAAGGGCCAGTAAGAGGTTTCGACGAGTTTTCTTTATTGCAGCAATACCACTATCGTCCGCCAACTATGCTTCTTCCCCTCCTTCGTTCAGCCACTTCTGAATTCTCTCAAGAGGCGTTGTTGTTGATGCAAGGCTCTTGTTTTCCTTAATCCCGTATTTCCTTTGCAAGTTCTTCAGGGTCATGACTAGAATCTCGTCGGAAAGAGGGCCTAGAAGCTCCTCAAGATTATCGTAAAAGACCTTAATGTCTATCAAGTCTGGATTCGAAAATACCCCTCTGTTGTTCATATGCCACATAATCGTCTTATTAATAGAATTCCCTAATGACCCCAAAACTTCATTTACCTCATTCCGAATCAGCTTACGTCTATCACTTTCGAGATAATGAGGCATAGGTTTTGACCATGATTTTCTTTTAGTGGTATAAAAGCGACACTGTACTTATCCAAACTGGACAGATTGCCAAGATGTAGTCTGCCTATCATGCCTTCCTGTACCCCATCCATGCGCTGCATAAAACTCCTTCGGTGTCATGTACATTAGCGACGAGTGTGGTGGTCTATTCTAGTTGTACTCGTAAGGGAGCTGTCTTACTGCAGCGTTAGCTTCATGTAACGTCTGGAAATCGCGCAACCAGATGCCGCAGTAGCAGTCCTCTTTCAACAATCTGTGGAATGCTGCCTTGATGTGTACACACGTGTTCTGGTCTGATCTGTTCTTTTCCGTATCCCTCTTGCCTGCCTTGTGCCGAGTATACCTTTCGGGCTGCCGAGCCAAATGGGCAATGGCAAACCATTCGACGGCCGTAGGAATTTATGTGAGTCGGTATAGTTATTGAACCTGAAGAAGTTCTTATAGTACCTTGAGGTTCATATCCAAATTGAGCGTATCGGATATGGCTGATGGAACCCGCAGTAAGGGGAGGTTTCGCCTCAATAGCCCCCAGTTTCTCGAATACATCTACGAGAGCTCGCCAATCTCCTATTGTGTGGTTGATTTGAATGGCAAAATTTTGGATTACAATAAATCATTCTTGAATCTGGTAAGCGAGAAGAAGAGAAGCGATTTGGCTGGTGAGCCAATTTTTCTATATGACGCAGGTGCGAATCAACATACACTTGGAAATGTTTTTGAGCGATGCAAGGAAAATGGAAAAACCGAGACACAACTTGTTTGGCTCAAGAGAGATAACGGTACAATTCTGCCTGTATCAGCAAGCTGCGATCCTTTGATCGAAGGAGACGATGGCATCGATAATGGCAGTGGCAGTGGCAGTGGCGGTAAGAGAAAGATTACCTCCTATATTTTCGCCCTTTCTGATTGGTCAGAACCATACAAGATTAACAAGGAAGCAGAACTTGCTAACGAGGAATTGAAAAAGAGAGAGAAACTCAAGAATGAATTCATAGCTATTGCGTCGCATGAGCTGCGAACTCCGATTCAACCAATTCTGGGGTATGCTTTCCTTGCAAAGATGGGGAAGATTAGCAATGAAAAGGCATGGGATGCAGTTCTTAAAGAGGCGCGAAGACTGCAACAACTTGCAAATGATATACTTGATGTTAGCAGAATAGAAAGTGGAAATATCACTTATGATTTCACAAAAGTTAGCATAAAAGAAGTTATAGAATCAGTTGTAAACTCATTAAGACCCAATGCATCTCCAACAGTCTTCCTTGAAACATCGATAGATGAGAGCAATGGAGATGTTATGGTTGAAATGGACAAACCGCGCATGACACAGGTTTTGACCAATATTGTAGGAAATGCTCTAAAGTTTACGACCAATGGTTTTGTGAAAGTAGAGGCAAGGGCCTTTCCGGAGAAGAATAGATATGTGATCAGGGTAAGCGATAGTGGAGGTGGAATACCTGAGAGTATTCTGCCGTCATTGTTCAAGGTATTTGCAACAAAGGGCGTGAACCAAACAAGCCCCGGAACGGGTCTTGGTTTATTTATCAGCCGGGCAATTGTCAACGCACATAATGGCATGATATATGTCTATAATGAAAATATGGGGGCTGTAATTACAATACAAATACCAATAACTAGAAATGTCTAATAGAGACTGTAATAATGCTAGTATTTATTGTCCCTAATTATCATTTATTGGCAAGAAGCTTGTATCTGTGATACAATGTATTTCTGAATTTGTAGTCAAGATCTCTTTTGCTACTTCCATTCCGTCTTTCTTTGACGTTCTCTAATTTAGAACGACTGCATCAATGGACTGTTGTCCTGTATCATTATTGCACCCTGTTGCTTTTTCTAATTGAATGGAGGCCTTGATAATATCCGTCCAAGCACTCTCGTTGGTAGTAGTTTACCTGATGATCAGGGTCTTCAAATGAAGTCTTGTTTGCATTCGGGATTGAGAACTGTCCTGATAATGTGATGATAGAACATCAAGCCTTCCAAAATCCCGTTTTGAAAATAATTAAGTAATTTCCAACAACACAGCCTTGCAACTTCTTATGGTTTCAAGGATGAATTTTTCTTACAGATGATCCGCACTGTAGGATGTTGTATCACTATTTTCTGAACTATTGGCACGTTATCTTCTGGAATATTTTTATTTTCCTAATTCGACTTTACGATGGACACATCCTGATGCCAAAATATAGAAACCATTTGCCCCAGTTATCTGGAGAACTTTTTCTGACTGACGGAGGAATAGAGACTACTCTTATTTATCGAGAAGGATTTGAGCTACCACATTTCGCAGCGTTTCACCTTTTGCAAGATGAACTGGGAATAGAGGCCCTTCGAAGGTACTATAGAACTCATGCTTCAATTGCTGCAGTTAACAAAGTGGGATTCATTTTGGAGAGTCCAACGTGGAGGGCCAATCGTGATTGGGGAATAAAGCTAGGTTATGACAGGGAAAGTCTTGCAAATGCCAATCGGAGAGCCATAGACCTTCTCGTTGGGATTCGCAAAGAATATGAAAATGAAAACTCCCGCATGGTTATCAGTGGATGTATTGGGCCTCGCGGAGACGGCTATAATCCATCAAACATGATGACGGTAGCGGAGGCTGATCACTACCACAGTGAGCAAATCAAGGTCTTCGCAGATACTGAAGCTGATATGGTTAGTGCGATTACCATAAACTATCCTCAAGAGGCAGAGGGGATTGTCCGTGCAGCAAAGCGGGAAGGTATGCCGGTAGCGATTTCGTTTACCCTCGAAACAAATGGCTTGCTTCCAACAGGACAATCTCTGGAGAGCGTAATTACCAATCTAGATGAAGTCACGGATGGCGCTCCTGTCTACTATATGATCAATTGCGCACATCCGACCCATTTTGAAAGAATGCTGACTGGAGAGGCCAAATCTTGGTTGGATAGAATCCGTGGCTTAAGAGCAAATGCTTCATCAAAGAGCCATGCAGAACTAGATCAGGCAACAGAACTTGATGACGGCGATCCTGTCGAGCTGGGACGTCAATATGGTCAACTTATGGACCGATTAAGGCGCTTAAATGTTCTGGGTGGGTGCTGCGGAACAGATCATCGACACATTCAGGAGATTGCCAAGGTGTGCATACATCAACAGAAGTTCTATTGAATTGTCATAGATGCTTGCAACTTCCGCTGCAATGCAGCTACTGCGCATTACCTGTCATTAATGTGCAATGACACAACAGAAGGACTTTAATCTGTTTTTTCTATTTATGGGAAATTATCATATATTTTTTGTATGATAGGATTCTGTATGTTTATATCTCTCAATAATTCTCTTTAAGCGAATTCGCCATTGGAAAATGCTCTCCCAACTACATCATTTCCTATTGATAGAGATAATGGCGGTGATTCCCGGTCAGAGCAGATTAGTTGGGATATTGCTAAACTGATAGAATTAGGCGTCAACGAAAAGTGGCTCTTGGAATCAAATCTCAGCATCAGAGAAGCACGGGACCTCTTAATGGGATTGTTGTACTTTCGGGAAAAATACAAGACGAAGCAAAAAGAGGAAGCATTTTAGAGCAGAATGCTGTATGATGGTATGATGGCAGCTCCCGGGCTCTTTTGAACAAGAATCTTGGGATTGGTGTATAATATTATTGATAATACTTGAAAACCAAAAAGAAATGACGAGGGTAATGGTGGACTAACAAAGGCATTTGAGGATCATTTCTGGGTTGTGGAGAACATGCCAAGAATTAATTTTGCCAGGCCAGAATTATCGCCTGCGAAACTGTACGAAGGTTTGGAAATGCTGTTTGGTGAGCGCATTACTAAGATTATGATTGAGGAGGTTCGCTTGAGATCAGGGATGATGTAAAAGTAAGACTACAGATAGAATAGAGGAGTTGTTATCGTTATTACGTTCAAGGATTCCTCGATCTTTTACAAAATAGGTGATGATGTCAAATGCTTAACACAGATGTTGTCCTTTTTCGTCACTGAGCAGCACTTGGCTACTTAGGCTTGGTCTTGTCTTCCACAAGCTTGTATCTTGACAGCCACTTGTAGGCAAGGAACACGATGAATGCGATTATCAGAAAGTCGATTATTTCTGAAATCAGGTGTCCGTACCTAAACTGAGACGGGGTGTCTGAAACGCCTGTCGCATTTACGTACAGCTGATCAAGACTGCCTGAAGGAAGGAAAAGGCCAATTAAAGGATTGATGATGTCTTCAACAAAAGATGTAACTAGAGAAGATGACGCTGCGCCTATGATGAAAGCGATTGCAAGTCCAATAATACCAAAAGTCTTTAGAAAATCAAAGAATTCTTGTGACAGTGATTTCTTTGCGGGTGGTTGTGGTGGTGCCTCTGTCATATCTCCTGATAGAGTGGTCATCCTTGGGAGTTTATAAATGACATGTCCTCAGTCAGGAAGGCTCAAAGAGGCAATGAGAACTTATGGGTTTTTTGTCCCTGAGGACGGTTGCAACAGGTTCTCACAATACAGTTTAAATTTGACTCTCTAGCCTAATAATTATTGTCATCGGCCGTAGCACACGCAACATCCACAAAGTCATTGTTTGGAGAGAGGGAAAGAGATGTGTTGCCCGGGCAAAAGCAAGATTCTGCCCAAGGGATCTTTGGAAAAAGAAACCAAGGATATCGTAGGAATGATATTGGTAGCATGCTACATTGCCAGCCATACATTGATTTCAACTTTGAAAGGCTTTCAATTCATAATATTCAACCCAAGTTAAAGATCAGCCAGCCTGGTGATCCTTTTGAGAAAGAAGCTGATAGAATTGCGGATGCCGTAATGACTAGTACAATAATCGCCACTCCACTGGTAGCAACTATGCCTTCTCAACCTGTCTCGGATTTGCATACGAAGGCCCCCAGCTCGAACGTAGAAAAAAAGACTTCTGATCAACTAGTCACTGAGATCAGTACCGTCAAGTCTAGTAATGGTAGTGCACTTGATCCTTCAATAAGGGATTTCATGGAATCCCGTTTTGGATATGATTTTTCAAATGTTCGGATACATACCGATCAAAAGGCAGCCCGATCTGCACAACTTGTGAACGCACTTGCCTATACCGTAGGATCGGATATAGTATTTGGCGAGAACCAATATCGACCTAGTACAACTGAAGGAAAAAGATTACTTGCCCATGAATTGACGCACGTAATACAGCAAAGCTCAATACCAATGCAAGGCTCACAGCCAAGAGCACAAAGATCTACCACAACCTCGCTTTATGTGCAGAGGGATCTTGCTCGCCCACCTACAGGGGCACCCGATGCGTTAATAGAGCTGACACCAGAGCAGATTGAAGAAGCAATAGCATTCAATGAGTCTCAATTTACGGATCCATACTCTATTCTTCGAATCCGTGATGTACTTGGAATCGAGCCGATAGGAATAGTAGACGAAGCTCTGATTAGGGCAGTCGTTCAGTGGCAGTCAGAGTTTCATCTGCAGCAAGATGGGAAAATCGGCTTGGCAACATTTCGATCAATAATTAGAGAGCTACAAGCCGAAGATCAGCGAGACGATGTCATCGTGCTCATAATAGACTTTTTCCATATGCCTACTCGTGGGCTAGTTTCAATACGTTTCGATTCTACCGTTGCGGCTAATGCTGTTACGAGCGGACCAATTCCCGGCAATTCCACCGTGCGTGTTGGGCCCGCTGCGTTTGCACAGGGTTTTGCTGGCCTGGTACATACTATTAGACATGAACTTGAACATGTACAGCAACGCAGGAGTGGAATGTTGAATCAAAGTCTGCGCGAATTTCTTGCAGAGTCTGTTGAGATACTCAGCATCGGCATGCCTCAGGAAAATCTGGATGGCTTTATGGATGATGCGGGTCGAGCTCTGAGTTTCTGGAATAGGCTTTCAGTTGCAGAACAGAGGGCCAACTGGGCGCAGTTTGAACGGGTTAGAGATGAGGTCCGTCGCAGATTCAATGCCGCATCAGCAACGGATCAGGCTACGTATCAAGCTCTAATGAATTCATATAATGCAGTAGTTCGACCATGATAATTCGCTAAGATGATGGGAACAAGTAGTAAATGACACCCGATCTAAGACTGGAAATAAGCGTACAAAAGCAAGAGATTCGTTTTGGAGAACCTTGCCTTATCTCAGTCCGACTCTCAAATGTAGGGAAAAAGCCCCAACTGGTCAATCGACGCATGGCAGTAGGCTATAGAGACAACCTTTCCCGCGAAATATTTGCAGACCTAATCGATGCTGAAACTGGACAGCCTGCTAGAATAGATGCAGTTGATTACAACAGAAATTTTTCTTTGGCTTCTGACTATATTTACTTGAATCCCGATGAAAGTATATCCACATCGTTTGACCTCTTGGAGTGGTATCCTCCTGTGGAGGGTGGGACTTTCAAATTAGTCGTCTACTATCAAGCGGATGAGCCCTTGGCCACAGCAGCTCCACCAAATGTGGTTTCAGGAATAATCAAGAGCAATCAAGTTGTCCTGACCATCACTAAATGAAGGTAATAAGAAAGATAACCCCTCAGATCCAATTCATAGAATAGATGAGGGAGGAGCATTTTTTGTGTGGAGCAGGCTCTCTGTCTGTTTGAATTCACGCCTGCATGCGAGTCCGTATGTTCATAGCTGCATCTGCAAATTGTAATTAAGCTATTGAGAGTGGGATCCAAATTATGGGATTTGTAATTGGCGAGTCCTCAGGACAGTTGCAATGCGCTTTTGTGACTGAAAGTTTGATTTGATACTGCTGCCTATACTGTTGGCATCAGCAATTGGATAAAACTAACTGCTATGTATCCAGTTTAGAAAGTAGATGGTCATAAGCTATCCAAATTATTCTGGTACGTCGAATAACTCGACTACGAATAAACATTGGCTGCCGTTTAACCTAGGCCGGAGTCATTTTCTTGAATGTGTTATAGTTGCTGCTTTGGGGGGGTGCAGTTCGTTGTCACAGGAATGCGGCAGATAGTCAAAGCGACATTCAATGCATTGCACTATTCACTGAACATGGTCTTTCTATAAGCTAAAAGAAATGTAGACTACAAGTCCAAGTTGCATGGAATGGCCATAGCCTATGTCGACCCAAGAGATACGTCGAAGAAATGCAGCAGGTGTGGGAATATAGGAGACAGGGATGGCAAATATCTCAAGTGTACTTCATGCGGACACGTTGACCATACTAATACAAACACCTCGTTCAATATTGGAAGACCGGTGTGGCGTTGCATCATCATTGGTGGAGAGGTCAATCCTGCACAGACTTTTGCGGGAAGGCCGCGCTGATGATGACAGCGATCGTAGAACATCTAGACCTTTAGAGCGTGTGCCAGCCATTGTAATCGTGATGAGCTCTAGTTGCCCTGTTAGGCTAATCTTGTCGGGAATGTCCTAGTCAGGTGACTTATTTTCAAATCAGAAAATCGTATCTATGGATTAAATATCGCAATTAGGTTAGCCTAACTCGTGCTTCATTAGCCTGTCTGCGACAATTGGCATCTGGGAAAGCACACAGGTCATCAAAAAACAACCAGCAAAGGCAAAGTAAATCTGTGTCTGTCGCAGAGTCGCCCGCCCGTAGCCAAGGCAGGCGACTCTGCGCAGAATTGAACTATTCAAAAGCAAATAACAAGGCTGCAATGGTTTCTATGCATTCTTTTAATGAAATATACAGGCAAACTATCAGGTCGTTGCCGCATGCGGATCATTTTCACTGAAGCTTCTATTCAGCCTGATGGGCACGCCGTCTTTGTCAAACACAATCAGGTGCGCAGAATTGGCAACTATTTTGACCCTGGTGCCAACCGGGTGTATGAATGGGGCATGCTGAGAGCTGCGTATTGTCTGCCCTGACCCAAGCTTAACTGAATATACGGTATCTTCTCCCTTGAACTCTATGGACTGGATGGTTCCGACGCCGGATTCCGTTGGGATAACGTCTATGTTTCCGGGCCGGAGCATGACGCTAACATCTTCTCCATCCTTTACATGGGTTGAATTGGCGAGAGCGAACTCCCCAATTTCTGTAGAAATCTTGGCGGAACGAACTCTTCCGGGTATGAAATCAGCTTTGCCTACAAATTCTGCTACGAATCGGTCTTGTGGGTTGTGGTAGATTTCGGCAGGAGTTCCTATCTGGTGTATCCTGCCCTTGTTCATCACTGCTATCCTGTCCGCAATCAGGAACGCTTCTTCCTGATCATGAGTAACAAAAACGGCCGTGACGCCTGCCTCCTTCAATATCCTCTTCAAATCCATCCTCATGCGCGACCTGAGGTCGGGGTCTATGCTTGCAAAGGGTTCGTCGAGCAAGACTATCAGAGGTGATGGTGCCAGTGCCCTTGCCAGGGCAACCCTCTGCTGCTGGCCACCGGAGAGCTGGTGAGGATAACGATCTTCGAGGCCCTGGAGCCCCGCAAGGTTTACCATGGCTTGAACCCTTTCGTCGATCTCTGCCTGGCTCTTTCCCCTGAGGCCAAAAGCGATGTTCCGTCTAACGCTCAGGTGTGGGAATAACGCAAATTCCTGAAGGACTATGCCGATGTTTCTCTTTTCAGGCGGGATAAACTTGCCACCGCTGTCGGCAACCACGTTGTCGTTAATGATTATCTTCCCAGAGTCTGGTGTCTCAAAACCTGCTATTAATCGAAGAGTGGTGGTCTTGCCACAGCCACTCGGACCAAGAATGGTGAGGATTTCGCCATTGTTGACATCAAGATCAAGATGGTCTACCGCAGCAACTTTTTCTCTTCCGAGCCGCTTTACAATCCCTCTAATCTCAATCGTTGTTTTTGACTTGCTGTTGGTGTGATCTAGTCGAAGCATGTCCTTTCTACTCCCTCATCCTGGCCCTCTCTTGGGAAAGTATGACAATCACGGAAAGTGTAGATATCCCTACCAATATTAGTGCAGCTACTGCTGCCTGTGAAAATATCACTGCTTCGGTCGAGGACCATACCTGGGTTGCAAGCGTCTTGAATCCTATCGGCGAGAGCAGCAGGGTGGCTGGCAGCTCTTTCATAACTGTTAGCATGACCAGTGCCGCCCCTGTTAGCAGGCCAGCCTTGGCCATGGGCATTGTTACACGCAGCAGTACTCTTCCTCCGCCAAGACCAAGTGACCTGGCCGCCTCTTCCATCCTCGGGCTTACCTGCAAAAGTGATGAACGGATCGTCCCTACGGAAAGTGGGATAAAGAGAACTGCGTATGCAAAAATGAGGAGCCCCAGCGTCTGATAGAATGCTGGAACATAGTTCGCGCCAAAGGATGCAAGTGACAGTGCTATCACGATGCCCGGCATTGCAAACCCGATATACGATGCCCGTTCTGCGATGGTTGTCAACTTGCCGGGAAACCTGACTACTAGAATGGCCAGGGGCATGGCCAGCGCGACTATCACCAAGGTGGCTATGGCTGCCACATACACTGTGTTTAGAGTGATCCAGCCTATCGATGGAAACTGATGCCCGGCAGCTATTCCCTGGAAGAACCAGTAGAACATGACGCCTATCGGCATAATGACTCCGAGTGCCACGACCGCTCCACAGAATACCAGTGCTGCCCACTTCCAGCGTCCAAGCCGGATGATCTGAGGTTGGCGTCTTGATCCCGGTCCTGTGCTGTAATACGTTGCCCTTCCCCGGAATCTGTTTTCAAAGTAGAGAATGACTCCTACCAGCGACACCAGAAGCAGCGACATTACAGCTGCGGAACTTCGGTCAAATGCCAGCTGATATTCTACGTAGATGATCCTAGTGAAGGAGTCAAACCGCATCAACGATGGAGTGCCAAAGTCGCTCAATACATAGAATGCCACAAGAAGGGAGCCTGCGGCTATAGCCGGAAACAAGTGTGGCAATGTGACACGGAAGAGTGACATGCGAAGGCTGCACCCGAGGGTTCTGGCCGCTTCCTCAAGCGCAGGATCTATTCCCCTGAGGCTTGACCTTACAGTCAAAAGTATGTAGGGGTAGCTGAACAATGTGAGCGTAATGATTGCTCCCGGCCAACCGTATATGGAAGGCAGCGTCTCTACGCCAAAGGGCGCAAGCAGGTTTTGAAGCGCGCTACCTCTGGGTGCGAACATTGCTATCATAGCAAAGCTGCCTACAAAGCTTGGGATTGATAGCGGGAGTATCAGGAGGACTGACCAGATTCTTCTACCTGGAAGATCCGTCCTCACGGTGAGAAAGGCTGCAACCACTGCAATCAAAGCCGAGATTACTGTGACAACAAGTGCAAGAATCGTGCTGTTAGCAAAAACTCCTATGGTGCGAGGTGACGTAAGAAGGGCGGGCAATCTGTCGCCTATTTCAGATGCACGCATTCCAAGATAAACTAGGGGTAGGGCCATAGCTGCTGCTATGGCCACCCCCACTACGACGAGGGGTAATGATACCCGAGTCGATTTTTTCTGGATGAGCAGTTCCTCTTCAACCAGATTTTTCCTGCAGTCAGTATGGTCCTCTAGAGAATTCCTAGCTCCCTCAGGAGATTCAGAGTTCCTTCGAGGTCGTCAAGGTCCGCCAAGTTCAGGTCGTCAGGTGTGTCGATCTCGTTCAATGGCAGCTGTGGTCCGAGGGCTCTTGTGCCATTTAGCAGCGGATATTCGTAGGTCTCTGTTGCAAAGTAGAGTTGTGCGTCTCTGCTGAGCATATAGTCTATGAACTGTTCTGCAAGAGCGGGGTCATCTGCTGTGTCTATTATTCCAAGGCCCGCTATGTTGACCATGGAACCAGCGTCATTCTTGGTGTAGTGGTGCGCAACGGGGAACGCAGGGTCAGCACTCTGGAACCTGTGCAGGTAGTAGTTGTTGACAAAGCCGACAGATATCTCACCGCGACCTATTGCTTCCACTATTTGAGAGTTGCCAGAGAATGATACCGGATCATTGGCCATTATGCCCTGCAGCCACTGCCTAGTCCTCTCTTCACCTTCCAAGACTCGCATGGCTGTGATGAATGACTGGAAAGACCCGTTAGGTGGAGACCAGCCTATCTTGCCCTTCCACTTTGGATCGGTAAAGCCCCAGATGGAGTCGGGCAGGTCTGACTTGTTAACCAACTGGGTGTTATAGTCAACTACTCTGGCCCTGCCGGTGACGCCGACCCAGTCGCCAGACTGTGACCTGTAGATTGGATCAACCCTGTTTAGCAAAGAGTCACTAATGGTTTCCAGCCTGCCTTCCTTGGAAAGAGCTCCAAGTGCTCCGGCATCCTGGGCGAAAAAGATGTCTGCGGGGCTGTTCTGGCCTTCTTCAATAATTGCAAGTGCCATGGCTGCTGTGTCGCCATATCTTACTTCGACATTAACGCCCGTTTCTTCACTGAACTTGTCAATTATTGGCTGTACTAGGTTTTCACTTCTGCCAGAGTAAATTGTGAGAGTCTTGGTTGTTGCCTGCGCTGATTCTGGTGTAGGCGTGGCAAAGGCGACCACAATGCCTATTATTATTGCGGCAGCAACAATCCCTCCAATTATTGCATACTTTGCGCCGTTATTCATATTAGGTCAGCCTAATTGCGAGTCATTATTTAAAGCTAGGTGCTATTCTCGGGATGGAAAATGACCCTGCTGTCTAGAAAGTAAGTGTGACCGTTGCTGACTACTCCAGCCACCACTGAGCAGGAAATCAAAGTTTTGCAATTGTACAGGGTGCCAAAGACTCTATGTTTTGTATATGTACGTTGATGCGATAATTCTCATGCCTGGCCAACAAATTCCCCATTGGAAAGGAGGAGGTAGTTAAGAGGACAAGCCTGCCTCTATCCAATATTCTTCGCCCTCTGCAGGCACTCTCTGGCGCCTCTTTTCTGTGTGTGTACACATGGACAGCAGAAGCAGCTATGAAAGAATCATCATATATCACCGGCAAGATTCATTGATCTGCTGTAAAGGCTGTGGGCCTGATAGAATATGGTAAGGCGGTATATGCAATCCCTGTGGTCTGAGAAAGATTTTTGAGTACACCTACATTTCTTCAGTATCCTGATAGAATTTCTTGATAGGAAAAAGCTCCATACTAGTTTATAACATACTATCAAGAATCGCCTTTATGCCCTCATGGACAGCAGGAACCTGCCATGAAGGGTTTCGTCATCTGGCGGCGTGGACAGACCGACCCTTTTCCGCCACCCCTTGCTCACCGCAATGATGCTCGCGCCGCCAGAAATTCTGGTAATGAAGTATGTGCGTCTTGCCATTTCGTGGCAGCGGCTCATTTGTTCATTCCGGCTCAGATGCTGGTATTATAGCAGCCTTTGTCGCCCAGTCTATGACGTGGGTCGGATCTTGTTACAAAAAATGAATCTTAACTTTCAAGAAATATTTTGAGTAATCAGCAAGAATTGTTCTTAAAATCTTTAACAACTTTGCGCCATACTACGGTTACCGTTACCACGACCAACGAAACTACGTCGAGCTGGACCAAAGTTTGGCTGGTAAGCAAAAAATATGTAACGTGGGAAGAGCGCGCCATGTCTTGGGGGACACCTTTGGTTAATCTCTTTGCTGGCATATGTGGATGCACACCCTTCAGCGACCCTGGCATGGTGGTAGCCTCCCACACTTTCTCGAAAGTAATTATTGTCAGCCTATGATGATACAGAAGAAGAATATGCTCAGGGCGAGTCCCAACTACCAAAAATCATTGTAGGGCGAAAAATACTGAGATAACCCTGCATGCCAAAGTTCGAACTTTGGATGTTTAGCAACTGTCAAAAAACAAACACGATCGAAAAATGTTCTTCTGAATTTTCAGAATAGTATAATCATATTTTACAAATACATTGCCCTTTATGTTATGTTATTCTTCTACCACACGGAGGGTCTTGCCTAGCTTTGCCTCAAGCGTCTTTTTCGCATTCAGTTTCAAGAGTAATTACATGACTTGACTGCGATTCTTCTATGGTCAATAAAGGAATCAGTCTTTATCTCCGTATATCTGGGGGTATGGATTTATCTATGTCCAAAGTGTTCTGACATAGATCCTGATAGTTTACGATTATTTTGGATTCGGTATGTCGTCTTGGGGCATCCTTTTGGACAATAATGACCGAATTGATGGAATATCTGACCATAATGCTTTAGAGTTATGATACTAATTCAGCAAGGTGACATCCGGAGGTAAAAGATCTCATTTTCCTTCCGGCAATCATTCAATTATGGTCTCGTCTATGAACAAGAATACAAGATATTCCATTTATGGCCAAGTATTAGATTACCTTCTGGATGGTCGTACTGTCATCTATTTGGCAGAGTCACGCCCTTCACATGTGATGCAGCAAATATCAAGAGCCATGAATGGGAAGCAGCAATTAAAGACTCACTTCAGCAACAATAAGGATTTGCATGACTATGTAACCAGCGGCGCTTTAACTGTCATAGACCGAGATGAGTTTTACTCTTCTATTGGAGAGCCAAGGCATCAATTTGATGTCAATAGGTTAATCTATTCATTACATTCCCTCGTATCAGAGACAAGAGGGAAAAGAAGTGACAGCGGCACCAATAGACGCAGTCGAATTGTTGCAATAAGCACATGTACAGCATTTCTTCAAACAAAGGGTATTCAAACCCTGCTTGAATACGAAAGAGAATTACAACGCGATAACAAATTTGGGAAGTCCGTGGAGTTTATCTGTTGGCACAATGATCTGAAATTATTTGAGAGGTTGCCATTTAGCTCGCTCTTATCCATTTTGAATGCTCATGATGCTACCATACACGCCTGCTGGCAATATCGCAAGTGGCATTCTGATGTCATTTTTAGGCATGTTAAAGATGGTATAGATACTGTACTTGGAGATGGATCAGCCTATCTAATTTTCAAGACGTTAAAGATGGTCTACAAGCTTGATCCGCAAGAAACAATTGCTTCAAAGCCAGAACTATTTGAAGAAAAAGTGACCAAGATATTAGGAGAACGAACAGCAGAGAGCGTTTTGGGAATGATTGCTGACGCTATAAGACATGAGATGGCGTACAGTGAGATTGCTGATATGCGGTAGTAAAAACCCGTAGTCTTGACAGTACCTATTTGCGTTACCCACTGATAACATTGGTTTCTTACAGTTGCCCTGAGCAAGCTACCGGACAATTAGAGCAAGCTGGCTGAAATCTACCAAGTTAAATCCTGCTTGCTTAGCTTGCCACCTGGTTGTATCATGAAAAACAGCTATGAATTTAACGTCAAAAGTGCTTGCTGCATGAACCTGAAACAAGCAAGTGATGTTCGAAAACATGCACCAATAAAGAGGCTGGTAATTTGTAAATCTGGCATGCATCTTAGTACTTAAGACTTCAGAAATGACGATTTTTGAGTCATGTATCAAGGCATTAAGTCATGACCGTTTGACCACCACCAGATCTTTCTCAAGAATTCTGTTCACCACTTTTAGCCTGCGGAGGATGCGGTCATGGTGAGCACTGGAGCATATTGCGGGAAGTGATCTTTAAGCTTGGATGGAAGATTCGGAAATAAAGAGCGAATAAAATTACGTAAGAAACAAGACTCCAAGGCTAAATACCATGTAATTCAAGATGGCACACTAGGTAAAATCCCAAATGGAAAACCAAGAAGAAGACAAAATGATAGTCGAAGTAGACGGCACGAAAGTTAAGGTAAAAGGGACCGCTAGAAAAAGGATGGAGAGGCCAAAATATTACTGCGATGAATGTAATCTGTCATTTCCCAGTGTCTTGGATTTGGAAGCTCATCAGAGGATCGATCATGCCAAGAAGGAATCAATCGCATAGTTGCCTGCAAATTGTGGTGCTTTTTTAAGCGAGCGAGGAGCTAGTGAGGGATACGGTGGGTAGATCCGGACGGTCAATTGCAAATAGTATTTTCATGACCGTTGGGACAATACCATTTTCCGCAAATGTAGTTCATAGAATTATCAAAAGTAAGATCATCGTTCATGTCGGGCTTTTCCTTTACAACACCGCACGTAGTACATCGCAGCCTGGGGAAATCCGGATTAGGTGCCCACAATATCACAGCAAGACTATGCTCTAAGTACTATTTAGGATTGCATGAATGGGAGTCCAGATGAGCTAGGCCGAGAGAGTAGGCTCTTGTCAAGGATGGAGATATGTCTTAGTCATAGAGGATAGCACAAGGAAACCCACGTACTTTACAACAGATCGAGTTTTTCCCCATTCATTCAGAAACCGAGAATCTTTGGCACCCTGCACAACAACAGAATCTCGATCTTATGTTCAGCAGTGTGTAGTTGCCTCTTATGCGCAGTAATAGCAATATTGATGCAGAGCCTACGGGCTTGCTGATAGGCAACTAATTATCTGCAGAATCTGCACGATTAACGATAATTTTGCATAATTGGGATGTCTAATAAGAAACCAACGACCTAGAATGAAACATGAATCGCGCAAATCGAGCAAAGAGGCAACGCCGCCAACACATAGCGCGGGAGGCCGACCTGTGACTTCACACGCGTTCCTGATTCCGGAGAATAGAAACGACGGCTACTATGTCGATCCGAAGAAACTCATTCATCATCCAAGTTTCATTATTTGCAACGATTGCTTGTGGTGCGCGACTGTAATACAAGATATTGCTGTCGGGAGCTGCCCAAACTGCGCCACTAGTACACTAGAAGCAATTCCACTTTCAGCGGATGAAAAGTTTACGATCAGTCGTAGTGAAAAGAGAGGGCTTACCATTGAATTTTTGCGGCGAAACGCGCATGCACAATAGGATTGATTGGACAAGACACGCGGTACAGCAGGATCCGCCTCAAGAACCAAGTTATAAGAGGGAGAGTTGCAGGCGATGCGGATCCAAATTATGGCCAATACGGAATTGCGTATTCTGCACCGAACCCGTCTTGTGGGCATGCAGATCGTGCGACAGCAGAGTCGATTCTACGCACAAGCATGGAAACAATCTGTATTCAGTGTCCGCAGGCTTTACCAATCTGTAGTAGGTCAGCCAGCTTCTGCGTAGAGCGATTCTGAAAAGCCCAAACGAGTTGCCACTCTGAATATTGGTTCAATCCCAATCTTGCCCTTTGCACTTGTTCTTTCTTTAGGCTAGCGACATTCATCGGGTCGATTCTGTATTGCAGCCGCCCGCTTGGAGTAGCTGCTTGCGTATCATTCAGGTTTTCTTGTATTTTGCAAGTCATCTTCAAGCTCTGCCAGGATTTGTCTCTTTATTTCATACAGTTCAGGCGTTTCTGGATCCCTTGGTCTGGGCAAGTCTATCCTGAACGTCTTGCGGATATTCTTCAGAGTTGGTGATAGGACTATTACTCTATCTCCAAGCAAGATCGCTTCGCTGATATTATGAGTCACGAACAAGATCGTCTTGCGCGTTGTTTTGTGGATGCCTACCAGCTCTTCATGAAGTAGATCTCTTGTCTGAACATCAAGCGCAGCAAAAGGCTCGTCCATCAGTAATACCTCCGGTTCCAGGGCAAGGGCACGAGCTATGGCGACTCTCTGCTTCATCCCTCCTGATAGTTGGTAGACGAACGATTCTGCAAACCGGGTCAATCCAACTAGCTCGATATACTTGTCGGCGATGCTGCGCCTTTGCTCTTGTGGAACTCTTGCAATTTTCAGACCAAACTCGACGTTTTCTCTGACACTCAACCAGGGAAAAAGCGCGCCTTCCTGAAAGATCATTATCCTTTTTGTAGAGGATATGTTGTTTGACCCTCTTACCAGTACACTGCCAGAATCTGGCTGGTCAAGACCTGCGATAATATTGAGTAGTGTGGATTTGCCGCAGCCTGAAGCTCCAACAATGGTGACAAATTCCCCCTCCTGGATTTCCAGATCGATGTTGTCAAGAACTTTATGTTCCAAGATCAATGACGTGCCTGCCCCGCCATTGCCCTTCGTTTGGGACGCATTGTTGAAGAGAAACGACTTTGAAACGTTGCGGACATGAAGTACCGGGGAGCCATTACCGTCTGCACGATTTCCCACCAGAGTCTTGTCTGAATTACGATCATTTTGAATGAGTGCCATCGCCAAGTAAAGGATGGTCACTGGATATAATGCCATGCAAAGCTGCAGGATCTGCGGGAGTCTGTGCAATTTTGGCACACAATATGCGCAATATGCGTGGGTTCAGCCAAGACCACATGGAAAATGAAAGAAGGAGGATGCCCGGCATGTGGGCGTAAGGATTGTTATTCTATTTAGGCAAGAAGACTACTATTACTACTATGACTTGACTAACACCACACGATAGTGCGTCTTGAGAGAAAAACAACGAATAGAAAATACAAACAGCAAAAAGTATTGTCTACTACTGCTACTGACTGCCCGATACCGAAACTTTCGATGGGTGTGGAATCACGGATATTCGATCAATTGAGCGGAACCTCGATCGAACAAAGTCTTGAATCTGGGCAGATAGCAACTCGATGTCTGTTAGCTTTTTACCGCCGTCAACTTCGATGTGCACCTCGGCATGGGCAACCATCCCAGCCGGCCTCAGAAATACCGACCGGACTCGAAGCGATGATTCGGACTTGAACTTGCCCTCTATCATGCTCTTGATTACATCTACGAGTTGGGGATTGTGCCATGCGTCTACCAGTATGAGGGACGATTGCTTCAGTGATATGTATGCGACAGAGAATATGTATCCTGCAATTATCATTCCGCCGATGGCATCCATCTGGAGGAATCCAAACTGCGTGGCAATGAGGACGCTGGCAAAACCGATTATTGAAGCAGAGCCATCCTTTATCGAGTTCTTGGCATCTGTCTTGAGCGAAAGAAGGTCGTACTTGTTGGCTATCTTTCGCATCTGGAATGCCCTGTGCAAGGAGACAGCACCTGCTGCTAGTAGAACCACCATCGTAACTACGGGCTGTTCAATTTGATGCGGGTTCATCAGAGAGTTGTACGAGTGATAAAATATGAACGAGCCAATTGCGACCATTCCTATCGCACACAGCAGCGCGGCAAAGCTCTCTACTTTGTAATACCCAAAAGGAAACTTGGCGCTGGCAGGCCGAGCAGCGAAATGCAGGCCGAGAAATACAATCAGTGAAATCAGCGCATCCGATATTGAGTCTATGCCATCTGCTGTAGCTACAATGCTGCCGCTTATTTGGCCTATGGCAAGCTCAACAATGCCTATTGCCAACAGAGTGAAGACAGATATCTTTGCTATCCGCTTGCCTGCTCTGAGGCCCTCGCTGGTGGTAGAGTTTAAAGACGCAGAGGTCTTCTTTTGGGGAGCTGTTGGACTGCGTGCAACCTTTTCTTCGCGCAAGGGTGCGGTCGCATCCACAGCGAAATGATCGTCCAAGTGTATAACTAGACAATCATACCTATGGTCCTTGTGATATTTAAGATTTGACTCTCATATGCAATTTCTTCAATCTCTTTTGCGGATTTCTCCTGTTCTCAGGCGTTCATGTGCGATAATATCTACCAGAGTTTTTGTAGGCGGAACGCCGATTGTTGTGGCGTATATATGCAGGCGTATCTGGAATGAGGGTGTATCGGATTGCCAGACCTCGGCGTAGAACTCATGGCGATTGCAGTCAGGCTGGAAAAAACAACGGCAAGAGACAGGCGTCTAGCGGCCGTGAACGGGTATCCAATGAGAAGGCGCGTAGGTGTGTGCGCGTGTCCCAGCTCTGGCGCGCGGATGGCATCGTGTCTGATGCCAACGGAGGGGCATATTATGCCACAGATGTGGAGTCAGCAGCAAGTTCTGACGCTTTAGCGTTGAGAGGATGTCGGCTTTGTCGTGCTTTCTTGTATCAGGTGGTAACAAGATATCATCTGATAAGTATTGAATGCAGTGTAAACTCGGTCTTTTTTATGTGGCTGCGGTTTTTTCTGTTCTGCCCTCTATGGGTAGAAAATCATCTCGTTGCTACATTTGCGGAGGAGCAATTCAAGACAAGACAAAATACTTGAAGCTAATGTCGGCTTCTTGGTTTGGGATCTGTGAAACAATTGCAGATTTTCACCAGGCTTGCTTTGAACGCGAGTTTCTACAAATGTTGTTAAACAACAACGGAGAAAGTTAGAAACAGCAGGCACTATCGCGACCCTTTTGATTAATCAATACAAGCGAGAAGATTTTGCACAGCATGGGCCAATTGCGGCTACTGTTGTTGCTATGGCATCCGGGCCAATGGATCGCGAGGCCAATGGCGGCCCATGCTGTGCCTAGACGGGAAAGGGAGCGTGTGCGTGTATCGATATCAACGTGACACTCGAAGTAATTATAAGATACGTCTACAGTGCAAACGATGAATTGCACTATATGTCAAGTCGGTATCTACTACTATCTCTCTGCTTTTGTGATCCGACTACTCCCACCGCTAAACATTAGATCAAAATCCTGTCATTTTGCATGGTGTCAAAGACTCTCCGAGTTTCTCAATGTATGTGTTGCAGACAATTCTCGTGCCTTACCGACAACAAGTGTGCAAGGAACGTGAGGGGCGGTGGTGAAAGAGACTAGCTTGCTTCTATCCTCATATTTTTTTCAGACTCTATAGGTACATCTCTCCGTCTTTTCATGGTGCGTGTACCCTTGTGAACTCTCTCAAGAAATACTGCTATTTTTTCATCATTCATTTCTTTTTTCTCGTACAAAAAACATTCCACAAATGACGCTTTTGTGGACAGATATCTGCGCCCATCCGAAGCCCGGTTCCCTGCACTCTCAATTACCATCTCCTCCATATCTTATTGTCAAGGCAACGCCACAGTCAGGTTAGTTCACCGGGGCTCTGCCCCAACTCACAAACCGCGGTAACACCTTGACATTGATCATGGTAGTACGCACTGGTCGCAGGGAGAGACTTTTTTCTCGTACTTCTTAGTTGAAAATCTCATACGTTTTACTGTCTGGATTGGATCGCGAAAAATTGTTCAAGTACGATTAGTTCACTCAGGTACGCGGAGCGATACTTTAAATTATTTCGCTTATTATCACTATTGCAATGTCTGACATAGATTATGCCAAAACATCGAAACCACATCCAAACATTGTTGCAATAGAAGTACTGAAGAAGAACGGCGTGGACGTTGACAAGCTGATCAAGCTGATAACCGCTGGAGTGGGAGCCGAGTTTACGACATACTATTACTACACAATCCTGAGGATGCACTGCACCGGGCTTGAGGGAGAAGGGATAAAGGAGATAGTCGAGGATGCCAGAATAGAAGACAGGAACCACTTTGAGGCAATGGTTCCGCGCCTGTACGAACTGGGAGGAGCACTTCCAAGAGATATACGCAAGTTTGCAGATCAGGCTGGCTGCCCAGATGCATACCTGCCAGAAAACTGGGAAGACATCAACTCCATCATAAAAGTCCTCTTGGAAGCAGAACAGTGCGCTATCCGCTCATGGGGAGAAGTGTGCGATATGACCGCCGGCAAGGATCCGAGGACCTATGACATTGCTCAGAGGATCATGCAGGAAGAGGTGGAGCACGAGGCGTGGTTCATAGAGCTCCTGTCAAAGAGGCCATCCGGGCACTTTAGGAGAAAGTTTGCAGGCCAGTCTCCGCACACAGGTCAGCAGGGAAGCCTGATACACCTGTAAAGACTAGACTAGTCTTTTTTCCTTTTTTCCTTTTTTCAGTTTTCATCTACGTTGTGGAGAACAGCTTGGAAAGGCTTCTTTTCGATCAAATGATAGCCTCCAGAAAACCAATATCGAAGTATCGTTTTGTACTTTACCAGTATGCACTTTCTGATATCTTGTCATAGTCATGTGGCATTGCAAGGTACTGCTTGACACCTTCTAGGCCCTTGAAAATTCCGTCAGGCGCAAAAACAGACGGTGCCTTGGTGGTTGGCAGCTCGCCACAGCAGCTTTCTTCAAACTTGCGAATATGGTACGTCACGTACTCTATTCCTGAATTTGAAAAAAGTCGTACCGCCTCAGCTGAATCAGATCCGTCGTCCAATAGCAGCACAGGCTTGCGCTTCTGCACTTAGAAACACCAGTTAAAGAATCGATAGCAGAAGATATAAAAGCATTTTTCCTACGTTATCGTGTTACCTGAGGTTCGAGAATTTTTTTACTTCGATGGTCCTCTCAGCTTCGCGGTGATCTCGGAATGTTGCTCGTTCCAATGCTCCACAAAGGTTTTCTTGGTTTCCTCAAGGCGATTGTATGAGTGTGCTATAAAGGAAGCGACAAATTCATGTCCTATCTCGATGCATTTTTCACACTCGTCAACATATGAGGCTGAATGGCCATATGCTTCGCCGACAACACACAATTCCGCAGAAAGGATTTGAAAGCTCCAGACTATGTTCTTTAGGGAAAATAAGCGCAAGGGCAATTCCCTAAACCTGCTTGCCCATACTGGAGAAATGTCTTCTAACGTAAGAAGAAGGCTATCAGAATTTATTGCTATTTTCTCGGTGGGAAACTGGAATTCCGGGGGCAGAGTTTTCATCAATACCCTGCGCATATACTCTCAAAAGCGTCCACCAAACTTTTTAACGGTTCAGTGTACACTGCAATCAAACTGATATAGAATACATCACATGTGATATCATCTGTAGCACCTCTACTCTCACCCTGTTTGCATCATACACATCAAGAATAATAGCGACGAGAATTTCTGTTCGATAAGTAAACTGTTATGCATTGTTTCAACCTTATGCTACTGTGGATATTCTCTAGCTTTGCCCATCTTGGAGAAGGAGGAGAAGGAGAGGAAGAACAAACTCTATCTCCAGAGTTACAATTGAGTCCCGCTGAGCCATCACTATTGTTATCATCGGCTTGGAAGTAGAGAGAAGAAAACCTTGTTGACAGCATCTGGGAGAAACAGAATTTGATGTTTTCTTCTGATTTGCTTCTGCTAGAAGTAGCCGCGCTTCTCTATTGCGCTGGTGCGGCGCTAAGCGTAATGACGCTTAAAGTGAAAATGGGGGAAAATAAGGGCGGCAGTTCGAACTATGCACCAGCACTATTATCGTATGTTCCTGCAGTCGTTGCCTCCTTCTTTGCAATCATTATATCTGTCAGCACAATCGTTACAGGTGATACAACCGAATATTCTGTATCTAATGTACTCCCTTTCATAGACTTTGAGATCAAGCTTGACGGCATTGCAGCCTTCTTTGTGCTCTTGCTGGGAATTGTCTCGTTTTCAGTATCTATCTATTCTATCGCATATTCGAGAATGTTCGATAGCCATAAGGGGCAAGATGCTTCATCTGCTGCTACCTTCGGTTTCCTGTTCAACATCTTTGTCTTGTCCATGTTGCTTGTCGTTGTATCCAACAACGCATTCTTCTTTCTATTCTTCTGGGAAATAATGTCCATCGCCTCATTCTTGTGCATAGTTCAGAGTGGTAAAGATGGTAGTAGTACAACAACAGCAGCAGATGGCACCACCACTACTACTACCAAGTTTGGAACCAGCCTGACATATCTTGTAATGACACATGCCGGTACGGCATTCATCACTGCCTTTTTCCTACTCATGTTCTCTCAGACGGGAAGCTTTAGTTTCGATTCCTTTGCAGACTGGTCGTCTTCTGCTTCAGCAGCAGCAGCACCTATGCCTCAGGTCTTGAACATCAAAAATACTGCATTTGTCCTCGGATTTATTGGATTTGGGATCAAGGCTGGCATGGTGCCGTTCCATACATGGCTGCCTAAAGCACACCCCCTGGCACCAAGCAACATCTCAGCTTTGATGTCCGGTATCATGATCAAGATGGCAATCTATGGCCTCGTTAGAACGCTCTTCGACCTGAACAGTGTGGGCGCGTCACTAGACTATGTGTGGTGGGGTGTGCTAATGATAGCATCCGGATCTGTATCTTCCGTTGTAGGTGTACTCTATGCGGTCGTTAGCAATGACATCAAGAAGACAATTGCATTTAGCAGCGTAGAGAACATGGGTATAGTCTTCATAGGGCTGGGCCTGTCTGTTGTGTTTCTTTCCTATGGCTTTACCGCCTTGCATGGTCTAGCAATCCTGGCAAGCATGCTTCACGCGGCAAACCACGCGTTCTTCAAGAGCCTGCTATTCATGGGAGCTGGTTCTGTTGAGTCAAGGACGCATACCGGCAACATGGAAAAGCTGGGCGGACTTGCCAAGAAGATGCCTTACACATCGCTGACCTTTCTAATAGGATCGATCTCAATCGCAGGTCTTCCGCCCTTCAATGGCTTTGTAAGCGAATGGCTCACCATGCAGTCCCTGCTATTTACCTCGCAAATACCTTCTACCCTTCTTCAGATATCGTTAGGATTTGCCAGTCTGGCATTCGCCCTCGCAATAGGGACCTCCTTGGCGGTATTTGTGAAGGTGTTTGGGATTTCATTTCTGGCCCGCGCCAGGAGCAGCATGTCATCATCTGCAAGGGAGGTTCCAAAACTGATGATCTTTGGCAAGTCAATCTTGGCGTTGCTCTGCATACTCTTTGGAATACTTCCGGCAACCGGGATCAACCTCATATCTTCTGCATTTGATATTGAATCTGCAGACCGCCAGCTTGGACTCCTTGGCACCATAGAGCTCCAAAAGAATTCAGAGCATAATTTTGCCAGCCTCTCCATGCCTTCGATAGTGGTAATGCTTCTAACTTTTGGAGCCGCTACGGCAGGATTTCTGTATGTGATAAGGCGTGGAAAGAGGAAGGCTGTGGTCAAGGCAGCTACTGCTCATACTTCACCATCATTACCTGCTTTAACATGGTATTCCGGCTATCAGAGAGACGGCAGCAGTAGAAACGAGTATGGCGCGGCATCATTCTCGCAACCAATACAGGTTGTGTTTAGGGTGCTGTACAAGACCAAGACAAACATCATCAGGACATACCACTCGGAAGCAAATCCCTACCTGAAAAAGTCGACAACGGTACAGAGCACATCTGTGGACGTCTTTGAAGCACACTTTTACACTCCAATGATATCTGCCAGCATCTTCATACTTGACAAGATCCGCAAAATCCAGACCGGGAAGGTGAATGCATATCTCCTTTACATCATGATCACACTGATTCTGCTTCTTCTGACTGTGAGGCTGGGGGTTCAGTAATGGTGGAGCAGCCAGGGATTCAAGTAGCGGATGTGTTGGTCGGAATCTTCCAGGGACTCGTCATAATAGCGCTGGCTCCGCTCATTGCTGGAATATCGAGGAAGGTTAAAGCAAGATCGCAAAAGAGGGTGGGCGCCAGTGTAATTCAACCATACTATGATCTTGCCAAGCTGCTGACAGTGAAAGAGGAGATTGTTCCCGAGGGCTCGTCATGGATATTTGCGTATGCACCTTGGATCAACTTCATCTGTGTCTCTACCGCAGCATTTCTTGTACCTGTCTTTCTGACCTATTCGCCGTTTGGATACGCCGGCGATATTTTTGTGCTGATAGGCCTCTTTGGTCTGGGAAAATTCTTTCTGATATTGGCTGCAGTTGATACTGGCAGCACGTTTGGGGGGATCGGCGGGAGCAGGGAGATCATGATCTCTGCCATACTCGAGCCCTTCTTGTTCATGGCAGTTTTTCTTGCATCGCTTACCCACGGGGGCACAAACATCAGCACGATTATTGGAGAAGCAGCGGTTGCCAGCACACCCTTGTCGCCTATTGTTCTCTTTGCAGTAATTGCACTGGTGATAATGATCATCATAGAGACAGGGAGGCTTCCGTTTGATAACCCTGCAACTAACCTTGAGCTTACAATGGTTCATAAAGCGATGCTCTTTGAATATTCTGGAAAGGGCCTTGGCCTGCTGGAATGGGCATCGTATGTAAAGCAACTTGTCCTCTTTTCAATAGTTATCAACCTCCTTGCGCCGTGGGGAATTGCGCTTTCAGCTGATGTTGCCTCAATGTCAGTCGGGCTTGCAGCATTCATTGGAAAGGCTTTGCTGTTTGCAGTGCTCCTCACGCTGCTTGAAGTCTCTGTGGCCAAGTGGCGGCTCTTCAGGATTCCCGACATGATCGCTATGGCAGTCGCGAGTTTGATGATAGGAATGGTGCTGTTCTACATATGAGTGAAAATATTGTGACAATTTTTGGAATAGACATTCTGACCATATCCTCTGCCGCATTGATTATAGCCACTTTTGGGGTGGTGGTGAGGCGGGAATTTCGTGACTGGCTTGGCGCCTACCAGTATCAATCGCTAGTTCTCTCTGCAATAACCGCGATCATAGCCTACGTATCTGGTATCTGGGAGCTTTACATTGCAGCCGCCCTCACTCTGATAATAAAATGCCTGGTTATACCCCGGATCCTCCATTATGCAACGAGGAATGCAAGGATTGGCTACAACAACATCGAAGTGCGTCCATACATTAGCATAAGAAGCTCCGTCATAATCTCTGCACTTTTTGTAGCCTTATCGTATTTTCTTACCCAGCAATTTCCAGTAGGCTCTGACCCTCTGGTGGCATCGTTTCTGCCTGTTTCGTTTGCACTATTTCTGATCGGCCTGTTTGTGACAGTAATCCGGAGAGTAGCTTTGAATCAAATGATGGGGCTGTTGATAATAGAAAATGGATTGTTCCTCTTTACTGCAGTTCTCGGGGGAACATCTATTCTGATAGAGATCGGGATATTTGCAGACATCTTAGTAGGGGTTGTAATCGCTGCCATTCTGCTTTCGCGGATGGGCTCTGTCATTGAAAGCATGGATATCGATAGGCTTACGCACTTGAGGGATGATTAAGAGAAATGAGCATAGATCTAATAGCATCATCATTTTCATCATCGTCTGAAGCTGTAAAACAAACAATAATGACAACAACATCAACAGCAGCAGCAACAGTATTTCAGTTTGAGAGCCTGCTCGTTCTCATTCTGCTTGTTACGCCCCTTGCCAGTGCGGTCGCAGTATCAATAATACGGAACAAGAGGGCAATAGAGATAGCAACCTTAGCTTCAACTCTCATCCTACTTGTAAATGGAATTGTTGTTGCAGCCGAGATAATTGAAAGAAAGAGCATATCGGCATTCGATGAAATATTCTATGTCGATTCACTTGGCGCAATAATCATCATTTCCATAGCGATCGTTGGATTCGCGTCATCACTTCACTCTATCAATTACATTGGAAGGCAGTATGAACGGGGAATACTTGACCGCAAGTATTTTGTAAGGTACTATCAGGGATTCAATGTTTTTCTCTTTACAATGATGCTAGTCCCAATCGCCAACAGTGCCGGGTTGATGTGGGCTGCAATTGAAGCTACCACGCTGATCTCTGTACTTCTAATCATGATATACATCAAGAGGAGTTCGATAGAGGCCTCTTGGAAATATCTGGTGATAGCGACCGTGGGGTTGTCGTTTGCCCTCTTTGGCACAATTCTTTTTGAATACTCGGAGGAACCGCAATTGCTATCAGTGTCGGCCAGTGGCGAAGGGGAGACCCTTGAGGAAGGTAGCAGTAGCCGCGGGAACGAAGCTCCTGAAGGGATCAAATGGAGTAATATGGCCGCTGAGAGCAGCAGCAAGAACAACAACGAGAACAACAGCATCGATAGTGGTGGTGGCTTGTGGCATCCCGATCCTGTATTGATAAAAGTGGCATTCATTTTCGTTCTGATAGGTTATGGGACAAAGGCCGGTCTTGCTCCCATGCATACCTGGCTACCAGACGCACATAGCGAAGCACCCACACCTGTGAGCGCGCTGCTATCTGGAGTGCTCCTGAACTGTTCGATGTATGGGATAATCAGATTTCATATGGTCACCTCGAATGCAATCGGACCTGAATTCTCAAGCCAATTGCTGGTCATTCTGGGAATTGTTTCTGCCGGTATTGCAGCAGCGTCAATCTATTTCCAGAAGGATATGAAGCGCATGCTTGCATATTCGAGCGTTGAACATATGGGAATAATTTCTGCAGCTGTTGGATTTGGCGGGTTCTTTGGAATCTATGGAGCGATGCTGCATATAATAAATCACGCAATAGTCAAGCCCCTGATGTTTCTCGCAAGTGGCTCGATAAGTCAAAAGTATGAAACAAAATCGATTGCAAACATTACGGGGGTTATCAGGGTAATGCCACTTTCGGGAATCATGTTTCTAGTTGGAGGGATGGCCATTCTGGGAATGCCCCCGTTTAACATATTCTTCAGTGAATTCTTGATATTCAGCTCGGCAATGCAGACTGGTCAGTACCTGTCATTTTCGCTTCTACTTCTGTTCATCGCCCTGATATTTGCAGGATTCATACGGCATATTGTGAGGATGGTTTTTGGTTCGCCTCCTGCAGGAATGACAAGAGGTGAGATGGGAAAACTATCGGTGATCCCGATGCTCATGCTCGCAGGGCTGGCGCTCGTGCTTGGCGTGCACATTCCTGAACCACTACAGATTCTGAGTAATGACATAGCCGAATTGATAGTGGTGCATGATGGAGGAACATAGAGGGGGAAGAAAATGATGACAATGATGACGATGTTGATCTTGAACTCAAGGAATCAGGAAGTTGCTGCAACGTGGGCAATTACTATCATCACTATTGCCTGCGTGCTGTCCACCGTGCGGTGGAGGAGGTGCTGCTGCATTTGATACATTCAGGTGCGTCGTCTTCATCGCCATCTATTGAAAAATATGCTCCTGCCATCTTGGAAAAATTTGGGGCGCGAGTAGTAGGAGCAAGTGACGTAGCCAAGAGGAATGGTAGTGAGATTCACATCAGACTGAATGATTCGTCAAGGATCCCCGATGTCTGTCTCTACATTTGTTCTAGTCTGCAGTTTAGACTCTCATGTATTGAGTGCATAGATGATCGCCAGGAGAATAGTCACTTTCTCTTGCGCTACTTGTTTACGAAGCGGAGGGAAAACGTATTCCTCGTTGTAGCCGCGCCAATACCGTCTTCCTCTTCTCCTCCAGTTACATCCTTTCCAAGCATTGCGTTAGAAATTCCTTCAGCGGCTCTCTATGAAAGAGAGATCAAAGACATGTTTGGCCTTGTTCCGACGGGCAATCCCGATACCCGTAGGCTGGTGGCCCATGAATTCTGGCCAAACGATCTGCATCCTTTGAGAAAGGAAGGCGCAGAGCTCAAACCTGAAATTGTAAGAAATAATCAAGGTGTCGCTGCTGGCACCAGTGATAACAACATCGACGGCGACGGCCATGACGATGATTATGATGATGACAACGCCGGCATCTTTCACCGCGTTGGTGGGGATGGCGTGCGTGAAATTCCGCTGGGTCCGGTATATGCAAGCATAAACGAGCCAGCTCATTTCAGGTTAAGCATTCTTGGCGAAGAGATTGTCAACGTGGAAACCAGACTATTCTACAGCCATAGGGGTATCGAGAAGCTTGCCGAGGGTAAGAGGTTTGAAGATGTCCTGTTATTGTCCGAGCGCATTGCCGGCGATGAATCCGTGGCAAACTCGCTGGCCTTCTGTCAGGCCCTGGAGAAGATGGCCAAAATAGCGGTCCCTCAAAATGCAGCTCAAACGCGAGTGGTGTGTGCCGAACTGGAGAGAATATACAATCACCTTGGAACCATCGCAGGGCTGTCATCAGACGTCGGATATGCCTATGGATCGGCGAGATTGAATATTCTAAAGGAGAGGATCATGCAGCTGAATGAGCGAATATCTGGCAGCAGGATCCTGTTTGGTACAAACAGAGTTGGTGGTGTGAATGTGGATATCACAGGGGACCAAACTAGGCGGCTCATTCTCGATACAACTGCTCAATTAGACACAGACTTTAAAAAGCTCGCGGACCTTCTGAGGAGAAAATCCTCATTCATAGATAGGCTGAGGGGGACCGGGGCAATATCCAGAAAGGCAGCCGCAGACCTAGGTGCAGTGGGCGTAGCTGCAAGGGCGGCAGGGATTGATATCGATACTAGGCGAGACCAGCCATATGCGGGATATTCCAAGTCGTATGTGCCCAGACAAGAACAACGAGAACGACAAGAAGAAGAAATGAGCGATGCACTGTCAAGGCTGGAAATAAGGATGCAGGAAATACGGCAATCGATTGAAATTATCAATCGGGCAGTAGATAATATCAACGAGGGTGAGAGCACTCTCTTTTCAAATGATTATGATGACATCCATAACAGGATAGAGCCGTCCGATAGTGCTCTTGGGTATGCAGAGTCGCCCAGAGGCCAAACAATTCACTGGGTATCGATAGGGGGAATGGAAGAAAGCAGAGTCATATCCCGGTACAAAATAAGGACTGCGTCATTTTGCAATTGGCCCTTGATCGAACATGCAATACACGGGGACATCATACTCGATTTTCCTGTAATACTCCGAAGCTTTGACCTTTCAAGCGCAGGGAATGATCTATGAAAAAAGAAGAGAGTCACAAAAAAAGAAAAGGGTATCAAGAGGAGTACAATAATCATCATAACGATGGCAGTGAGAACAATGACTTCATTGCATCGTTGTTCCGCCTGCTAACACCAGATCATGATGAAGATGATTATGATGCTGCCCCAAACATAATGGATAATAGAATTGAGACCATAAGAGAACCGCTTTCAGGTCTACGGCATATCTCCCAAGAATATAGAGGCAGAGTGACATTTGTCAAGCAACCGGTAGGCGAAAGAGACATAGTTGAAACTCTGCAAGATGTCTGCCCGACCAAGGCATTTGATGTTGAAAAGCCCGATGCACTTGGCATCGACCATGGCAAATGTATCATGTGTGGCAGATGCAGTAGCGGAAGCCCTGATTTTATTAAAATGGAAAATCTATTTGTTCATTCCGCAGGAAAAAGGAGCCAGCTAATAGAATCCGCAACAGAGGTTGACAATGGCAGCAATCACAGCAGGCAGGCGGCTGCTGGAGGGCTCGCCAGCAGCAATAATGATAGTGATTATTCCGGACTCACAGAAGAAATGGGAAAAGAGCTTCAGACCAAAATTCAAAGTCTGTTTGGGCGTTCGCTGGCTATTAGAACGGTAAACACAGGTTCCTTTAATGGCTGCGAAATCGAGATCAATGCTCTGCTGAACCCGATGTATGATATAGAGAGGTTTGGAATTCATTTTGTTGCATCTCCGCGTCATGCTGATGTCTTGCTTGTAACCGGACCCGTATCAAGCAATATGGAGGAGCCATTAAGACTTGCGTATAATGCAATCCCTGCTCCAAAAGCTGTTATTGCAGTAGGAGCCTGCGGATGCAGCGGCGGCATATTTGCAGGTAGTTATTCAGTAATCGGGGGCGTGGACAAGATAATTCCTGTAGATGTATACATTCCGGGATGTCCTCCGCGTCCACAGGCGCTGCTAGAAGGGATACTCTTGGCAATAGACAAACTTGTGGAATCGATATAGGATAGTTATAGATGAGGCTTGAGCATAATTCATTCACAATCTCTTCCTCTTGTTGTTTCCACCGTTGTCAGTAGCTCCCAATCATGTGTACTCTACAGACACTGGATTTTTTTTACTATAGATGCCCATCTTGGACCAAGAAGAGGATATTAGCAACCCCGAGTCTACCTTTAAACGTCTGGCAGCGTGAAAGCATACCTCCTTGACCTCAAGGCCATTTCCATTCTCATTGTGATTGCCATAATTGCGATTTCATACGGCCTGTTCTTTTACTTCCAGAGCGCTACCGAGAACCAGATCAAAAGCAGCCTGTTCATACAGCAAGAACTGAGGCAGGAAGCAAACACAAAGGCACTCGCCAATCACATAGAATCCGACCTCTCTTTGGTCATGGCCAACCTGGGAATTCTTGCCAGCTCGCCAGGTTTTCAAATCACAGACGGATCGAATCTTGCAGAAAATAGAGCCTTGATGCGGGCTGTGTTAGACCAGATGAACACTGATTCGCAGGGAAACCATGCCTACATTATGCAACGGATATTTCTTATAGACAAAAATGGGCTGGTACTTGCCGATGTCCATGAAGCCGGCATTGACGAGAATCTCGAAGGTTCGGACGCATCTTCAATGGAATATTTCCAAGAGGTCAAGTCAACGCTAAAGCCCACATTTTCAAAGGGTTATGTAGGGCTGGACGGAAGCTTGAAGATAGCAGTCTCATACCCAATTCTTGACGAAAGCGGCGGGTTCCTTGGAGTCATTTCTGCTATGGCCTTGTCTTCTACATTCTTTCAGCACTATGGAAACATCTATGACATTGAATCGCAGTTCCTGTCAGTTCTTGACATCGATTCCGTCTATCTGATCCACCCTCTGCAATCCCTGGTCGGCAGGCCATTTTTCGGAGAATTTGCCCAGAATGTGACAAGCCGGACCGAGGCACTCAACAACCTCATAGTCGACGTCATGCAGGGCCAGCCGGGCCGGGCTGTGTACGAGTTTAGGGGTGTAGAGCGCCTGACTACCAGCCATCCAATCTATCTTGAGGGCGAGCCAACGTACTTTGTATTTGTCATAACGCCCACTTCTTCCGTATATGCCAACGTTGACGTGGCGCTATCCTCCCAGAGAATCGAGACATTCTCGCTGCTTGCAGGCACGACTGCAACCATTTTCATCCTCATAATATTCCTTGCAATGTGGAACAGCAACCTTCGAAATGCAGTAAGGGCAAAGACTGAACAGCTGATGGAAGCCAACAAACAGCTGTCAATCGCAAACAAACAGCTGACCGAGAATTACGAAAAGCTACATGCAAGCGAAAAGATGCAAAAAGAGTTCATCAACATCGCCGCGCACGAATTGCGGACGCCGGTGCAGCCCATAATTGGCCTGAGCGACGTGCTCCTTGGCGAGCAGCAATCCTTTGACCCGCGAACGCGCCACCTGCTGCAAGCCATACACAGAAACGCCATAAGGTTGTACCATCTCTCTTCTGACATACTCGATGTGACCCGGATAGACAGCGGGTCTATGCAACTTGCCAAGAAAGAGGTAGGTGTCGCAGAGATTCTAAAGCTGGCGGTCAAGACAGGAGAGACTCTGATAGCAGACGGTTGCAGGATAAAGCTGGTGCTGGCAACACCGCAAGCTGAAAACCTGCGCGTCTTTGCCGATAAGGAAAGGATACATCAGGTGCTGCTCAATCTCCTGAGCAATGCCATCAAATTTACGGAAAAGGGGACTATCACGGTTACATCGGAAAAGAAAGGCAGCGATGTTGTGATAAAGGTGATAGACAGCGGCACAGGCATAGACCCGGAAATAATGCCCCGGCTGTTCACAAAATTTGCAAGCAAGTCTGACCATGGAACGGGGCTTGGACTTTACATCTCAAAGAGCATTGTCGAGGCTCACGGAGGCAGGATCTGGGCGGAGAACAAGCCTGACGGAAAAGGAGCCATGTTTGCATTCAGTCTGCCTGTTATCATGGCTGCCCCGATTGACGCCGGCGATGGAGAGTTGAAATCGGCTAGCTGAAAGTTCAGATGATCATATTGTCTCTTTTACAGAAAGTCACACATCGCCTGTGGCCTGAGCTTTGTTTATGCAAGCACCTACAACCATTCAAATTCATTTACAAGAGTACGCAAGCGATGATTGGTATGGCTGCACATCATGACTGCTTTACATACTGCCTATGCGATTTTTGTCAGATCTATTCTGATTGCGAATAAGAACTCTGTTTCTGATGGGGGGCAATTGAAATTAATCAATAGCACCAATCAAGAACATACAACGCGAGCCTTATCATCGTATCAGTTCTGAACAATAATCAGAGGAGGTGAACTGAAAAAGAATGGCACAAATGCCAGCGCTGATACCAAAGGAAGTCGAAATCCAGAGACTCAAGAAAATATACATCATGGTGATAATGCTCGGCTCCATCGCTGCATCCGTAGAAATTGACAACTTTGTCGATGGCTCACTGCACCAGACGGCAATCCGAGACTCTGCATTCACTCCTGCACACTGGTGGCTATACAGTCACTTTGTAGCACTGCCTCTTGGCTGGGGCTTTGTCGCAATGTATGACAGAAGGGTACCTATACTCCGCGGACCCGGAAACTCTATGAACACCGGCCTAAAGATGACCATCATTGGCTATCTGGCGACAATGTTCACGATCGGTGTCAACGAGCTGTGGCACTTCTGGTTCGTCGAAGAAATATTCGCCGTACCCAACCACTGGATGTTCAACATGGGCGTGGTCGTGGCGTTTATGGGAGCCCTCGCATATGTGGTGAGAGTATATGCGCGTCTGGTGGAACTGGGAGCAGAAACACCTGCAAAGAACCCGTATGTTGCAGAAATGTACAAGCTGGCGCTCGAAGGAAAGCTGTACAGCAGATCTGTCCCGTAAGACATCACACGGCACTGGCTGCGGCTATCTTTGCTGCCAAACGGGGGAGGGGAGCACGCCCTGGCTTCCTTCCCCTATCTTTTCAATCATTCTTTCTTTCTTTCTTTCTTCTAGCCTTTGAAACTTAGTGATAGCATGGAATCTGAAATGATAAATTCAGACTGCTTGTTGAAGATGTCTGTAAGAACAGATTCCAGTAGCGTCTTGAGGTACAAAGACCAGTTCCTACCGAGATCGTGCTTTATTGTTATGGTGTGAACGCCATTCAATCTGTCTATGCGGTGCACTACCTCAAACCCCGAGTTTCCCATTCTGGTCTCTAACCACGAAATAAAGCCAAGGACATCAATACGACCTTTCATGAATATTGCCATATCTATGGCAGTGTTTTTCCCCACGCTTGACGCGAGCCCGGCAATCTGGTCAGCGTTCATCTCTGCAAATATCTTCCCCAGTACCGCCTTTGGGAATGGTATCATGCCTATCCTCGGCTCATAGCTGTCCCATTCGATATAATGACTGAGTACCTGGTTGACAAGTGCATTCATGCTGATCCCGCGCTTTTCAGATTCGTTCCGAAAGTACTCAATGGCCTTGTTGTTGATCCTAAAGGTGACGGTAACAAATTCCCTTGCTTCCATCATCCTGTTGCTGCTGTCCTCATCATCATCTCCTTTGTTTGAGTTGCGACCAGCAAGCATCTGCAATGATATTCAAATCACATCATAATAAAATACATTTTTTGGGATTAAGATGATGATTGCAGTATGATAGCATTCGTATTCGTCTAATATCGTTTGCAATTGTTGGTTCAAAATATGATTTGATTTGACTTGAGTTGTGAACATGCACATACAGCATATCTATCCCGTCGTACCGACCCGGAAAGTCCGTCAAATGGGTATTATTATCTCACAGGCAGGGGGTCTTGACGGCAATGTCAATGTGATATGATGGCAATGACTATTGCAGCTTGATGATATCAAGATCTGGACTACCCGGGTTGGTCCTAGTAGAACGTTTTCGATTCGGAGCAGGTGCGAGATGATCTGTGATAACATATATTCTGGATCTTCTTTTGTCTGTTCGTTTGCATAGCAATCATTTGCTAACATAGAGGTTGCAGTGTAAACTTGTTTCTAAAATAGATACAGAAGCGTGTGATTTCGGAGTGACAATGAAATATTATTCTGTTATTGCGGGACTTGCAATAGCTGGTATAACAATAGTTGTTGCACTTGCGATAATCCTTATGCAGAATAGCAATCCATCTTCCACACAACAGGTTGCTGTTGGAGCAGATTCAGAAGTGAAAAGGAATCAGAGTCAATACGGGAACAACAACGATTGGCCCAACATCCACTCCAATGTGGATACAGACTTTAATCCTGCAGTCAAGTTCCCGCAAATAAGCGAGAGCGCATTTATCCATCCATTTGCCGTGGTGATAGGCGACTGCTACATTGGCAAGATGGTTCTTGTAGCTCCAACGGCTGTCTGCAGGGGCGATGAAGGAACACCGATACATGTCGGAGACTATTCAAACCTACAAGATGGCGTTGTTTTGCATGCCCTTGAGACAACTGAAAACGGCAAGAACCTTGATGGCAGAAGGTTCAGCAAAGATGGGACGTTGCTGATGGGTAACGACTCTCGTTTTGATGAAGGATATGCTATATGGGTGGGCGACAGGGTCAGCTTGGCCCATGGCTCGCTGATACACGGTCCAGCATGGATTGGCAACGATACTTTCGTCGGGATGGAAGCAATGGTATTCAATGCCAAGGTGGGCAATAACGTGGCTATAGGAGTTGCCAGCACGATCACCGGCGGCGTCGTGGTACCGGACGACAGATTTGTCCCGCCTGGAGCAGTAATAACGACACAAGAGCAGGCGGACGCTCTGCCTCCTCGGGTAGGAAGCCCTTATGAGAACATCAACGAAGGAGTAATCCATGTCAATGAAAATCTGGCGGAAGGGTACGATGAGGTGGACCTGGAGAGGATAATCCGGGAAAGAGAAGCAGAAATGGAGAAAGGGATGCTTGAAACAAGCCAGCCATCTCCCTCTTCCTCTTCGCCGTGATCATCGTGGAAGCGGCAGAAAATAGCTCTTCTTCACCTTCTTGTTGTGGAAGATCTCCTTCACCCGCTTCTTGTTGCACAAGAGATTAGAGCAAGATCAGCCCTAGGTTAGAACCTTCCTCCACAATGGCTTAATGCGATTGTATGGTACACTATACATGTCAGTTTCAGCTTGGTCACGCGAGTCTAGTAGATGCGAGTTATGCGGCATGAAATTCCATTCAGATACCGAGCTGAGGGATCATGTACTAAAAGATCATGACGCGACAGCAAAAAAGACAACAAGGACCGAAGCCTAGGTCTCTTGGAAAGCTGCTGGCACAAGTCGTATACTGGCAGTAGTACTACTAGAAACTCTGAGTTAGGGATTATTGTTTCAAGTTTCGGAGATTCGGGTTGTGTCTTTTCTTGGTATGCCTCAAGAATTGGTAAACAAACAGCACACAAAAGTCAAGAAATCTCAAATCGCCCAAGAGGCATTTCAGAGGATCTTTTACGGTCAGAAGGTCCCTGCTGCTCGTGTCACATTTGAAGAATCATCGAAGAAGCGTAGGGTTAGTTCAATTTGCCAGAAACGCAATGACATTTGGGAGATTGTTTTGCAATCCCAATCATTGCGAGGATTGCGAAGGTCTCCACAGCACAGGTAAAGCCAATGTGGTTTCCGGAGATGAGGATAGGGACACACACAGCTTGCCGAATGCTTAAATCCGCCGGATAAGAGATGTGATGCAAAAAGAGATGTCAAAACCCCGGATTTATGCGATGAGCTTTGCAAGCGTCTACCCGCATTATGTTGCAAAGGCCGAGAAAAAGGGGCGCACAAAGGCAGAGGTGGACGAGATAATCCGCTGGCTGACAGGATACAGCCAGAAAGAGCTTGAATCCCACCTGGAAAAGCAGACTGACTTTGAGACCTTTATCTCCAAAGCCAAGCTGAACCCTTCGCGGACGCTGATAAAGGGTGTGGTGTGCGGCGTCAGAGTGGAAGATGTCAAAGAGCCGATAATGAGGGAGATCCGATATCTGGACAAGCTGATCGATGAATTAGCGAAGGGGAAAGCGTTGGACAGGATTTTGCGGAAATAGGTATTGTTCGCTCAGGCAACTTGAATGGAGTCTGTATCAATTTCCTCCGTATAGTTTTGCTCACCTCTCGCAAAGTTACCAGAACCCCCTAACCGATGCTGGTGAAAAACCGGGTGAAACTAGATCAGTGTTGATTTCAGGTCATAAAGTGTTGAATTAGGGTGATTACAAGAAAGATTATTCTGCTCACTTACTTTCTTAGTTGCTGATGATTAGCATCAGTATTGAAGGGCTTAAAGAGAAATACAGAATTAACGAGCCGATAGAGTTCTCTGTGATCATCAAGGGCTTTTTGAGCGGTAATGGGTGTCCACGTGTAAAGATAACAAACGAAAAAGACGCAAGAGGCAAGATTTACGATATAGCCTTTATGTCCCCGTCGCCCCCCCAAGTTCGCCTAAGTACACTGAGCAGACTCTGCATGTTCCACAAGAAAATGATCCACGAGCACCTATTCATGCGGAAAAGGCAGGAATTTACATACTAGCAGTCACTGTCTATGCGGAACTAGATACGCCGTACGAAGTGAATAGGAAGATTGTGGTTGCAGGATGATAATGATTAGTTCATCATCTTTGTCTCGCAGCCAGAGGGAAGACCCACCGGCCTACGGGGCACAGCGAGTTTGCAGCATGCTCACTTGAAGACATGCTTGGGTAGGTAGTATATGCGTGTGCGTCCTACTTTGGTCCATCTGCTGACTGCACGGCAGGCTGGTCAAACTGCCTGTTGTGCTGCCTCGACCAGATTATTACAAGGTAGACTGCAAATCCCTGCAGTGCGGAGCTTGCGGCATAGCCGAGCACCACAAAAGGCAGCTGCTCCTCAGAGTAGGGGAACCATTGATTCGCCTGGTTCAGTGTTGTCGTGTCGGTAGAATCAATCAGATAGAGTGCAAGGGCCACCGATACGGCAACAGACGGTGCGACAACGTACAAGAGGTACTTGCGCAGCTTTCTGATTCTGTAGAAGGCCCAAAGATTCAGGGGGGATATGAAAGTGAAAACAATCTGCCAGCCGACGCTGACCTTATGGTTTGCAGGCATTGGAACCATGTATGGTATTCCGGAGCAACTTAAATCTTGTTCCGTTCCTTGTCTTCGAATATCATAACTCTAAATGAAATTCATCAACAATCATGAATTCGACAATGAGCCAAGCAATTATGTAGCTCACATGGTGGCTCCCGTAATAGTAAGACTGCAAAACAGTTTGAAACAGATCAACCTCCAAAAGACGCCAGTAACTCTCCTGGATAACTGTCATTTATTGCCTGCAAGTAGGATCATTTTGCCAACCTGATCTTGTCATTCGTTATGCGGTGCACCTCGTCAATATGCTTCCTTAGATCAACCCTTGATTCGAAATACCGCCCGCACATGCTGCATATTGAAGGATTGCCCGTCATTCGACTAATAATGAAGGTGGACTCTAAAAAGTATTCTAGTCATTATTGTGATAGTGGACGTGCATGTTTGACCAAACCATGTCTGTTGGATGCACAAGATCTCCACTTTGCACAGAAATGAGCTTGTCACCGGTTCGTGCATGTGGCCCTTGGCATAGTACCGGCGGGAATCATGATCTCGGCTGGTCCCTGTGGCTTCCAGAAGCGCCTCCTGTCGACAATTTAATTGGACCTGCAGCAGTCTTTTCTGACGACAGCGGCAACGGCTGTGACATTGGAACAAGGATGGAAGTGCAATTCTTCGTGCATTCTCTTGGGCCTCTCTCTCGGTCTTTGTGCTATGTATTGGCGCATAGTTTGTTTTGTAGCTGCCCACACAAGGTCAAAAGCTACTATGATTAGCAAGCCTCCACATGCAGTCAGTCAGGATTTTGGTTGGTCATGTGGGGCCATGATTAGCGATCCGCAAACAGTAGCTGCCTTGTTTGCTGCCAAGCAGGGTTAATCTTGCTTCCGGCCAATCATCATCATGTGGCACCAATTGAACCTGTTATGTGGTTCGCTCTGGGCTTTGGTCCTAGTTCACCGTCCTGACAGGCGTTTCAAAAGCGGGGATATTCCAGATAAAGAAGTATAGCGGGGAGGCAGAGATCTAAGTCAGGCTTCCTGGTCGAATCAAAAAGGGAAAGGAGCTTTAGCGAAGATACACAGAACCAACCCCGTCCAAATCATAGGGTTGATATCAATCCTTTAGGATTCCCATCAATCTTTCAGGCTTGCGGCCGGTCAAAATGTAATTTACTGCATCTGCATGCGTCCAGTCCGTCACCCTTCTCACGGCCAGGGAAAGCGCCTCCAGGTCGCTCTTGATGACCTTTTTCAGCTCCTCTTCTAGCATATCTGGCACCCCGTCAAGCGACACGTCCCAGTAGTCCCGAGAATCGTCATAGATCTTTTTCAGCTCGCTTTCAATGTTTATCTTCGCCCATTCGTTCTTTACCCAGTCCCACCGCTGCTTGTTCACAAGGTCCTGCACGGTCTTGTCGCCCACGGGTCCTAGGAATATCCCCTTGTTCTTGTCTACAAAATCCTCATAGACATTTTTGAACTTGTCAAGCGTGGATTTGACTTCCTTGTATACATCTTCTACAAAATACTTGGCGTCGTCCTTTAGGGCAGATGTGTAGCAGCTACCTGCAAGATCCAGGCTCTTTCTATAGGCGTCTTCAACCGTCTTTATCGCGATTTCCAGATTTGTCTTCTCAAGGAACTCTTTGACGCTCTTGCGGGTCTGGGCAAACATGATTACAGTCGTTTCATTTGTCCTGTAGAGGTCTTCGAGGCGCTGGATATACTCCTTTGGTTGCAGCGTATACTTGTCTGCAGTCTTGATCAGCAGCTTTAGTGCTTCTATAAACGGGTTTGGAAGGCCTGTTGCCACGTTGCCCTTTTTCGCCCAGTCAGCAAGCTTTTCACCAGCCACCTTGTTTTCCTCCTGCACTTCCCTGAGGGTATCCTTGAACACCTTCATCAATTGCTCTGTGACGCTGTTGACCTTGCTCTGCAGACTGGCGCTGTCGTTGGCAAACTGCCGCCACTTTTCTTCCAGCTTCTCTTGCTCTTCTTTTAGCTGAACCAAGTATTCCATCACCTTGCCCTGCGCTTCGATAAGCGGTATTGCGCCCATCTTGTTGTAGAAATCCGAGTCGGCAAGAGCCACAAGCTCAATGTATGTCTTGAAATCGTCAAAATCCCTATCCCTGAACGTGCTCGTCAGTGTGTCGTAGGAATCTTTGGCAACTGCGGAAAAGATCTTTTTCCATTCCTCCTGGTGCTTTGAGCCCTTTGTCGATTCCGACACGCCTTTTGTCATGCCCAGAGCTTTTTCCAACGCTTTTGTCCGGATGCCATGATATGATTGCAGGCCTGCGCTGTACTTGACGTATGTTGCATGTATTACAGGATCTCCGCCCCGCTTTTCCTCTTCGAGCTTTTTCTTGTACTCTGAGTCTATGAAGCGGGTCAGCGCCTCATCAATTTCCTTGTTGCGCCTGTCATAGCTTCCCATTCATGATTCCTCCTCAAAGGTGCTGCGATTCAACAATTCTCCACGGTCCTCCGTTTATCCGCTGAAGGTTCCATACCCTTTTAACTTCGATATCGCTAAATGCCATGTACTGGCCGTCGACTTGACCTATGTGGTAAATGTATACGGTTACCTGCTCGACCTTTGGATTTGTGTCTGCACCCTGAGACAGCACTCGTATCGGAGTCACCCTGCTGACCCGAGCGTCATACACCTTGTCGCTTATTAGCTTCCTGGAATACTCCCAGTCGCGTTGGAGAGCTACTGGGGCAGGAGTGTAAGAGGAGTCGACGATGGTCATGTCTCCCCTTGTAAAGACCCTCCAGTCGGCAAAGAGCTTTTTCCATCCCTCCTCGTCTGCAAATTTTATGGCGTGTATCATAGCCTCAATTACCTGGGCAGGGGTGGCGTCATCTGGAATTTGCCGAGAGTACAAGTTGCTGGCAAGCTCGTCCTCTCCGGCAAACTTGGCAACTTCGTTTGCGGAGTTGACGTTTCGAAGGTCTACAAAGAGCTCGCCATCATCTCCGGACAATACTCCAAGGGCCCTGACCATTAGCCCCTTGACCGGCTGCCGCTGGAAGGTGAGCATCCTGGGGTCGTCCTGGATTTTGCCGACTATGCGGTAGCTCTCTTTCAGGCCGGGGTTAACGTTGCTCTTGAAGCGGAACCAGGTGCCAAAGAATGAAGTCATTTCGGGGTAATTGATGTCTACAAAGTAGAATCCCTCGTGAGCTGAGCCCATCACTGCGTACGACCTGCCTAGATCGTTGATAATGTTTCTGTACGCTATTCGTGGAAGCTCGACTACTTTTCCAACAACCTTTCCCCGGTCGTCCAGCTCGTTCGCCGGGAAGGGCTGGATTAAATCATTTGACATTTCTGCAAGGAACGCTTGGTAGGACTTGGCTGCAGCATCTTTGGCCAGTTGAATTCTTGCCTCGCCAATCCCTCTGTATTCGAGGTCTATTGACTTCTGGTCAATCTTGGGTCCCAAAAGATACTGCTTGACCCTGTTCCAGTCTGACACTACCGAATCTGCAAAGGGACCGGGATAGTTCTTTGCAAGGTAATCTATTCTCGGTTCGAGGGCTTCTTGCTCTTCAAGCTCTTTCTTTGTCACAAGGGAGCCCCAACGTTCCCACACGAAATCGAGTATGTATGAGGATTTTTTCACAAAGTTCTCGTACCACATGGACCAGGGGCTGCCGAACCCGTCGTTTGATAGGGTGGGTGGTCCATTTGGCGATAGGCTGCGCTTGCCGTCGTCCATGGAATAGATCTTTTCATACTGCAGTTTGCCCTCTATCTGGAGCGGCTTTTCTTGGTGTCTGAGTATGTCAAGGGTTATTTCCTGGCCCTCCTTTGCGCCCACCCGTTCCCAGTGGACGCTTTCTAGGTGCTGGCCGACTGCTAGCGGCGAGATATTGCCGTCGTGAATGTTTTCATATTTCTTGCCGTCGACCCCTATTATCAGGTCGCCAATCTGCAGATCTGTGTTGCGAAAGTCAGAATCCCAGTCTATCCAGACTACTCTGTAGCCCTTGGGTTCTTGCTCAAAGACCTTCTCGGTCACAATCCCTGACTTGATATTTGATGTTGGGGTGGCCGGCAACCGTATCATTGGAGAAAGTGATTGTTGATAATAATGATTTTGCTTTTTAGTTCTATAGCCAGCAGCGGCGGGAGCTCACATCTTTGCAATCAAATTCTTGACCGTGTCAAGTGGGGCAGATCTGTCTATCCTTTAAGAGAGCTTTATACTGGATTTCATTCTTTCTCTTTCTCTCGGTAATTGTGTAATTCTAGTTCGACATATCACCCTCGCCGCTTACATCTGATGCACCTTGGTAACTGATGGTCTTGGTGGAATAAGCTCCACTGCAAGTCTGGAAATGCTTCGACATCGCATCGTTGCCTTGTCAAAAAACCTTGTAGGTCAGCAGTGCGTCTGATTCGTCATCAACTAGCATGATGTTGGACTTCCACAGTCAAGCTTGACACTAGCCTTTCGAAGGTGCTACCCTCGGCAACCCCTATCGCAAATATCGATAATAATAATTGTAAATGCTCCAATCCAGAAAATAATAACCAGATATTTTTTCCATTAACGAATGGCAAATACAGAGGAAAAAATACTGTGCCAAGCGGCGCGATAAGCTTGGTCAGGCACGAACTAACCTTCGCGGGGTTGCATGTCGCGTAAAGGATAATACAAGACCGTGGTTGTGGACGACAATTAGCGTATTATTGTATGTATATACACAAGGGCATTTGTTTTCGCAAACACGCAATAATTGCACAAAATTATGTAAACATTAGACTGTAAGGTCAATATAGAGGCTTGTTCTATCCGGGTATTGCCAATTTTTGATTTGCGTATACGAAATTCCATAAAAACGGCATATTTTTATTTTTGTACCCAATTGAAGAAACAATGTCATCAAATCAAACAATGGAAAACCTCCAAAACCAATGGTACAACACCCTAATGACAGCAGTAGGCGGTAACGGCAATTTTCAGATGATACAGCCAAACAACCCCATTCCCCCGCAGGCTACAAACGACCAGATCTGGCAGTACTTTAACAACCTGCCACCCATGGCCCTGAACCATAACCTTACCCTGTCTGGCGGAAATCAGTTCTATACAAACTACGCAGCAGTTCTGTCGCAGCTCCAGTCAAATGCCCTGACCAACTTCCAGAATATTCTTGGCAGCTACTATCCTATGTGGCAGCAATACTTGGCATCTCTGAACCCATTCCCGTCGCTGCAGGATCTTCCAAACGTCTTCTACCAGTGGGCAATCGTCTACGCTCCAACTGTAGCCGGTCCGGGCAGAAGTGCTTTAGCTGCTGCTCTGCTGGATCCGATCTTCGCTGCCCAGACAGCCGCATTGAATACAAGCAACTTTGTCAACTCGGTGCCAAACTTTACGCAAGGAGTGACGCAGCTTTTGCAGCAGATCCCTGCAGGATCTCCTGTAATGATAACCTTTGACTCTGTCACAGCAAGCTCTAACGTGAGCAACACCTGGGCCAAGGGCAACTCTGGGATATTCTTTGGGATCTTTGGCGAAAGCGATAGCAGCACATCGGAGCTCTCACAGCAATTCGCGTCTTCAAGGGTCGCAGGAACCGTGACGTTCGAGAAACTGATCACCTTTGTTGCAGATCCGCCGGGCCTTCCAACTGGATGGTACTCGTCAGCTGCTCTGCACCAGGCCTTTGCCGCGAATGCAGGAGGCGCACCTTGGAGGCAAGGAGCTAACCCGAACTGGGAAAGCACCTTTGGTCCAAACGGCAACATGAAGTGGTTCACAGCATCACTTGTAGTGGCAGACGGAGTAACGGTGCAGATGACATCGTATGCAAAGTACAGCTCTAGCCAACAGACAGAGATAAAGCAGAAAACCAGTACTGGACTCTGGCCGTTCTACTGGAAGTCTGGTTCAAGCTCGTTCTCGCAGACCATAACGTTCAACAGCGACTCGACCATGACCTACACCCAGACCTCACCTGCGGGCAACCCACTCATCATCGGCGCATTTGTCCTGCCAGCAAGCCAGTATTTGGGCGGCAACCAGCAGATGGCCGCATTTGTAATGCCCGCAAGACAGCGCTAGCCGACGTACACACACTCGAAATTTGCATTCACACACATGCTGCTGTGCGTGTGCGCGCGTGTGTGCGAATGCATCTCACCTCCTCTCAACCATTTTTTGGATCAGATGTGAAACGATGGACGGGAAGGACGTCATGGCATTCTCTTTATCCGCCTTTTCTGACAGGCATTAAGTTACTTACGATGATGATTCTACCTGGAAAAAATTGTTATTGTTGGCATTTCAACAAATAAGAAATCATATAGATAACATTGCAGCTCTTGCATTGATTGCAAATGTCATTCAAGAATGCTCCTTCTGGATGGAGTGTCAAATCAAGCAAGAAAGTGTATGACAACTACTATCTCACTGTTTATGAAGATACACTTGACATAAACGGACAAGACCATCTGTATATCCGAGGGGTTCGCAGGAACTATTCAACCATAGTTCCATTTGTATCAGATGACAAAATTCTAGTTATCAAGAGCTACAGGCATCTGGTTGATTCGGTGCAAATTGAAGTCCCATCCGGATACATCGACGAAGGTGAAAATGCAGAGCAGGCCGCAATACGAGAGCTTGCAGAGGAGACTGGCTACAAAGCGCAAAGGATGGTGCCGGTTGGAAGCTATACGCTTGACTATTCCATGTTTATCCAAAAGGGACATATCTTTGCTGCTTATGGGCTGTCAAAAGAACAGGAACAACAGCTGGGCAAGTTGGAAAAGATAGATTTGGAAATAATGTCTGTTTCTCAGATAAAGCAGCTTCTATTTGAAGGCAGGATACTAAATGCAGCATCAATAGTCGCATTGTACAAGGCGATAGATAATCATCATAGAGACTAACACTCCGAATGAGATCCACCACCCGTCAAGATCAGATGGCGTTCCCTTGGCACGCAAACTGTGTGCAACTAGATCATCAATGTACGGTTTGCAGGCACAGCAAAGCCCTCGCCTGTGGCTCCCAGATCATGAATTAAAAGATGTCAATCCTACTATAACATGGCAGTACACAAGGATAAACGGCTTTGCATGGCTGTCAAACAGAAAAAAGATATGGCAGCTTCAGCAACGTAATGCAATTGTCAGTCAGTTGTACGCTGGCGAATGACCTTGCATACTATGATGCCGCTAATCTTGGATTTCCGAGTTTGTTTGTATTGCCATCCTCATCTCTTAACCTGTAGTCGCATCTGATCTTCTCATTTCTGCTGATCCTTGCCCTTCTGTTACTTTTGCAAGGTTCATGCTGCCCTCTTTGAGGTGTAAAATCAGTTGTTTTTCTCTTCTCTTCCTTTATGATCCTATTCTCACCTTAAATTGCTGATGGTTATGTGCGAACCATCAAAGTTAACAATTGCGCGGTAATATCAAAACGCTCAAAAAGTTACCCGCATCTACGTAAGTGTAATTGGTAGCCGTAGAAGTAGCAGTAGTTTTTACAGAAAAATTAATACAATGAGGGGAGAAATATATCCTCAGTGTCAAGGGTGCTTGTTGTCGAGGACAATCGGATAGTAGCCATGCAATACAAAGTTGCTTTGGAAGCAAGAAAGCACGAAGTGTGCATCACATACGATGGAGAGGAGTGCCTCAGATCTTATGCTGATGCATTCTCTATGGCAATGTCGACACACCCTGAGCCAAAAAGACACCCATATGACATAGTCATAATTGACTACAAGATTCCCAAGATTGATGGAGTTCGAGTAGCCATAGAAATTCTCTCTCTTAACCCGCGTCAGAAAATACTATTTGCCACTGGATATATGCCCGAACTTATGGCCAATTTCCAAGAGATTAATCGACTGGGACGATATGTCAAGATTCTTTCGAAGCCTTTTGATCAAAGTCTCCTGGTAGACGAGGTTGAGGATAGGGTCCTTCACGCGCAGTTAAGGGCATTTGGAGTTGACGTTGATGCACTATTGCTGGCAGGCGCTACACATGACCAGTTGGTAACCATGCTAGAGAATCTCAAGAAGCATGTGAGTGATGACGACTCACTAACTTGAAAAGATTCAACTAGAATTAGTAACGCAATATGTGATATAAGCAAGTCTGTAGTAAATGTAGCGCTACCATCGCCATTATTTTCATTGTTGGCAGCCGAAATCTGGCCACCATGTGCAGTTATTACTTCCTTTGAAATGTACAATCCCAAACCCGCTCCACTTTCAGATTTAGATGTGAACTTTGTAAATAGCTTTGGCATTACTTTGGGATCGATTCCACTGCCTGTATCGCTGATTTCGATCCTGACCCTGCCCAGCTCTTGAATTGCATTCATGGTAATTGTGATCGTGCCCTGAGCAGTGAACTTGATTGCATTACTGATAATATTTGCAAGTGCGTGTCTTATCATCGGCCTGTCCGCTTCGATATATAGATCCTTGCAATTGTCATTTTTTTAGGACCAGATCAATTCTGATATTTCTGCTTATCAAGGGATTGCTACTTGTAGAGAAAACCATTCCCCACCAGTTCATACACATTAATTCTCTTGAAATTGTAATTGAGGATGCCTGATTCGATTTTGCTCATGTCAAGCATGTCATTTGCAATCTGCTGGAATTCCTTTGCAAGCTCCAATATGCCATCCAACGCTTCATGTTGCGCAATGTATCCTTCCTTTGAGAGCTGGGCATACCCAAGTATCGGCTGTATGGGTCTCTTTAGTTGATGTGACGCAATTCCTATGAACTCTTTTTGCATCTTGTCATACTTCCTTAGCCTATCTGCCATTTCGTTAAACGAGTGGGCAAGGATTCTGATTTTTCAGCACTATCCAAGCCACAAAGGAGACCATTAGGATAGCCGGTAAAATTCAAGTCAGCAAGCCAAATTGAAGAAGGCTAAAAGCAAGGACAATTAAAGGATAGATGAGTTGCATCTATGCATATGCAACAAGGCCAAGTTACTTGGTTCCAAACTAGACGTTCAGAAATATCCAGAACCCTGGATATAAGCTTGATATGTTTCTCTCGTGACTGGCACAATCATGAAACTTGCAATCATAAATGCCGATTGTAGGGCAGTTACGATTCCAGTAATATGCTGGCAGTGTTAGCGACAATTCTTGGCAGCCCATTCTCAAATGCTCATGCATCATCAAGCTCCGCAGTAGTAGTAGAATCAAGTCCGGATCTGTCTGGATTGAATAACATAGCATGACATGGAATAGTAGATCGACGAATGGCTTGGATATGATCTACCTTCTTAACAGTGTCTCACAGACAGCAAGTCATTTATTGTTCAAGAAATCTGTAGTAATGATATGGCTAATTCTACTCGCATTAACAAAGGTAGGAGTGGCAGAAGGAATCATTATGATGATGACAGATATAATAAAGAAAAACATGGGACTAAGAAAAAACCGTCTATTACTCTGGCAATTGACAAAGCTACACTTGATGTGATAAGAGAAGAGGCCGAAACGGATATGATTAGTATAAACGCCAAGATAAATCAAATTCTCTCAAGACATGCATTCTTTTACAGATATGTCGAAAAGTCAGGAAATGCAATAATATTGCCTCACACGATTGAATTCATAATCGAGAATATCGAAGAAGAAAAATGGATTGATGAAATGAAAACCATCGTGATGGGTGCATATAGATTATTGTTGATGGAGCACGGGGTTAGGATAAATCTAGACAACATAATCGAAATGTTGTCAAAGGATGCTATCTATTCTGGGGTATATAGTGGATTTTCTTACCATGCAGATGAGAACGGTCACCTTGTCCTGTTATTCAGGCATAACAGGGGAATAAAATGGTCGAGGATTCTTGCTGCCGGCTACTCATATCTCTTGAATGAGAGTCTGAGATATAACGTGAGTTCTCGAATACATGAAAGCGGTCTTGAAATCAAGATTCTGGATAGAACCCCTGATGTAGATAGATTTATTGTTGCGAGAAAGGAAGAAAAGAATTGAATTCTAGGGACCGTGTTTGAATGCTTGCACACACACATGTATCTTGCATTTACCCATAACCCTATCCTGCCAAGAAATTCCTAGTATCGTTTCGGTGTAAACCGGTGTAACCCGGAAATGATGCTTTTATAGTTCTTGTAAGAAGAGATAGGAATGTGGGAAATGCCAAGTTAGATTTGCGCTGGAACGGAACAAGTTCTTTACTTTTCCCAGGTATTCCAGACGAGGTGCCAGCATCTAGAATAAAGTTTAGCAGCAGACCACTCAGATCAAGTCCTTTAGATGATAACGATCTTACAGCGTCGATTAAAAAGAAGGGTCTGCTGCAACCAATACTAGTTCGCATTACCAGTAGCGGAGACTATGAAGTAATTGCTGGGAATAGAAGGTTGCATGCATGCAAAATCCTGAACTGGAAAAATATCCCCTGTCATCTTGTCGAAATGGATGACCGTGAGGCATTTGAAGCGTCTCTGATTGAGAATATTGACAGGAAAACACTTACACCGCTGGAAGAGGCAAGGGCCTACAAATCATACGTGCTGGACTATGGTTGGGGCGGCATCTCTGAATTATCTGAAAGGCTGGGGAAAAGCGTAAGCTATGTGGCAAAGCGGATTAAGCTACTGGATTTACCCGAAGAAGTTCAGGTGTCTTTGGAAAAGCAATCAATAGGCACAAGCGTTGCCGAAGAATTGCTCTTTATAAAAAACAAAGAGGAACAGTCGAGGCTTGCCGAACTCGTAAAACAAAGACACCTTACATTAAAAAATCTGCGTGAGGAAATAAAGGAAAGTGACGAATTGTGCTATCTGCCCGGGGATTCTCCTGCGTTGGAAGCTGTTCAACAAACGTGCAGATCCATAGACATGTCTATTACTGCACTAAGGATCGCGATGAATAGAATCAGTGCCATAGCAGACAGAATGGGCGATAATTGGATAGCAAGCGAGATATTGATGCAACATAAACATATGCTTCACGCACAGATTGACATCCTTATGAAAGAGAAAGCAAAGATGGACGAGAGGATCTATAGGTGAACTGATAGAATGATTTTTTTGACCTGATACATGTGCCCAACACAGAGGGCTGCAAGGCGGGGTATCATAGATGGGCCCCGCATTTTTGACATTTTACCCTGATTTACGAATGATGATTCTGATTGGAAAGTAGAGAGAGAATTTCTGTTTCCCTCTGATGCAGCTTTGGCGTTTCAGAAACAATTGAAAATCCGAAGGCAGGAAAAAACTGAAGATTGCACAGTTTAGGAAGTACCTTGATTCAGTTGCCCGTCATGACATCCCAGTTGGCAACACCTTTAAGTCAATCCTCACTTGTGCATTGCGTACGAGGAAAGAATGGTTCGCGCGTAATGCAAAGCTAATTGCGGCCATACTGCCAGTCGCCGTTCGTCTTCTTTCAGAAATGCTTCAATCTTCGGGCATTAAGCAGAAGCCGTTTCGGACTGCCTGCTGATGATGGTGTAGGTCTTGGAGAATTCCCAATATACTTTGCTGACAGGTTTCGGATCGCCATCTAGATGACACCGCCTCTCATGAGATGTTCTCGTTACAAGATCCGAAGAAGAGAGGAAAGAAAATAATGCATATAAGAATAACATAATGAATTCAACACTAATGGTGAAACCTGCAGGAGCGAGTGCAGTATTGGCCGTCTTTTTCACTATGACCGATATTATTATGAATATGCCATTCTGCAAAGATTTGACGTAGATTTTTTTGATCTTGAAAATTTCTTAAATACAACATTTACAAATTTAGTTCAATATGACATCGGCAGTAGATGAAAAAAGATTGCATGCATTTATTGAAAAGTCGGTAGGCGAGTGGGGCGCAGCCTATGGCGTACTGCTTGCATTTGTAGGAGACAAGCTAGGCCTCTTCAAGGCTATGACGGAGACTGGTCCGCTATTGCCAGAAGAGCTGGCAAAGAAAACTGGCACACATCCCAGAATTGTAAGAGAATGGCTCGCTGCCCAAGCTGCCGGTGGCATTATCACATATGATCCATCTACCCAAAAATACAGGCTTCCTCCGGAGCACGCAATTGCCTTGACTGATGAGAACAGCCCTGCCTATATTGCAGGTGCATATCAGATTCTGGCCAGTCTTTTCAAGGACGAAGACAAGATCACCGAAGCATTCAAGACCGGAAAGGGCCTTGGGTGGGGGGATCACCATCACTATCTTTTCCAGGGCACAGAGAGGTTCTTCAAGCCAAACTATGTAGCCAACCTGACTGCAAGCTGGATTCCCGCCTTGGACGGTGTTGAAGCAAGACTAAGGAACGGAGGCGCAAAAGTTGCAGACGTGGGCTGTGGCCATGGAGTATCCACCATGCTAATGGCAAAGGCGTATCCAGATTCATCATTTGTGGGTTTTGACTTTCACAAGCCATCAATTGAATGGGCCAGAAAGGAGGCTGAAAAGGAGGGGCTGAAGAACATAACATTTGAGGTGGCAGGATCGACAGACTATCCGGGCGATGACTATGATTTGGTCGCGTTCTTTGATAGCTTCCACGACATGGGAAATCCGGCGGGGGCAGCAAAGCATGTTCTTGAGACCTTGAAAAAGAAGAATGGTACATGGATGCTAGTAGAACCCTTTGCCAATGACAAGGTAGAGGATAACTTCAATCCAATAGGCCGGGTATATTATTCTGCCTCGACTATGATATGCGTGCCCTCATCTCTGAATGAAAACGGGCCAGGGTTAGGGGCACAGGCGGGGGAATCGCGAATAAGGGAGATGGTGATCTCGGCAGGGTTTTCAAAGTTCCGCCGAGCAACACAGACTCCGTTCAATCTTGTGTTCGAAGCCAAACCCTGATTTTTTGTTAGACTCAATCAATTTTGTTTCTGGGTGAAGAAATGTTGTTCTTTGTACCTATGAAAAAGTGGTAATTCCTTCGGATGTGGTTGCAGGTACTGTCTTTTTCTTGATGAGCTTCAGGTGCCTGTTGTCTGTCAGCTCGCGTACCTGCATGATGGTAGTAATGTAACTGTAAGTCGTACCCAAGAGTTGACTATTGAGATGGGTTAAAGTATCGAGTAGTTTCCAGATGATGACTTCATAGACTATGAACAAAAGGACAAGCTCCTGCCTTCTTCGTGGATTTGTGTCGCATTTACGTTAGTTTGCACGTTATGATTTGATGAGGTTGAAAAAGAGGCATACTTCGATTTCTATAAACAAATAAGCACGAATACATCGCTCATTCAAATGACGTTCCCGAAAGGTTTGGTAAGGTACTGCAATATGTACTTCCTTGAAGTGTCATGAAGATCTACGGCATATTTTGCAGACAATTTTATTGAGCCACTCGAAGCGATTTTATTAACAGAATCCAACTTGTTTTTAGCAAGACATACTTTTTTACACAAGAACCGCCCTTACCGTAACAACGGCATCGCCCGCGCTGCAATGGGTTGGAAAATTGCCCGACTGCACAAGGGAACTTGATTTCTTACACTGGCAACTTGACGGGAGATGGACAAGGCTTTACGAAGGGAGGAGCTTGTCGGGCCTCCCCTCTCCAAGCTACTGGTACTACTCTCATAGAACTAATTTTTGCCGGCTTGCTTTGGATTTCTTATCATGCTATGTTGTTATCAATCGTAACAAAAGGAAAAGATGTTTAGAGTTCTGCATTCCTTACGGCTTCTGTAAACTTCAAGTAGAGTATCAGATAGGATTGCTGTGCATCTGATAGCTCATTCCACACGATCTTTGATAGCTCGATTGCCTGGTACTCTTCCCAATCACGGGGCACATGGTTTTGATCGATGTAGTGGGCGATGTACAGAGTGCAATCTTCATTCAAGCAGAGTCCTCCGAGATATTGGCTAGGAACAGGCACAGTGTAATTCTGAGTTAATTCTTCGATCTTGGCAACATTCAGCCACACTTGGGTCCAATTATAGAATCTGCTACCGTTGTTGCCGCTGCTACTGCTTTCTGCTACTTCTTCATCATCCGTCGTTGACGGAACGACCTCTATTAGGGCAAACGCATCCTCGCTGTGATGCCACTGGTCCTCATGCCATACCTTTGTCACATAGGTGAACGAGTCTGAGGTTACATTGCTATATGAAGTGTAGTAAACCTCACACATATCGTTAAACCAGAGACTACCATTTTCGGGGTATTGCACTATCCAGCAGTGAATCTCGTTGTCATTCAGGTTGTTTTCGCCGGTTATGCTGATTGTAGTCTCTACTCCTTCTTGCACCTCGACACGCTGACTATTTGCTATTACATTTTCGTCAAGAACACCCGGCGGGGCAATCCTTTCGTTTTCGTTTGTTTCAGCACTAGCACTCACGGCCACGATAGGGACGGCAAGAAGAATACTTGCCATGAGCAGTGCAGAGGTTATGTATGCAATGTGGTTTACCGATCGCATCTGTTGTTATCTCTATCATTAGAATTAGATACAACAGCTTTATTCTCAGTCATTACCATCTTACTGAATAGTCTGTGCATTTTTTCTCCTTAGCTTGATGCATTTCGCCACAGGTTGTACTGTCTATGCAACGGCCGCATGACGCCCCCATCGGTCTGTCATAAGGCGGCAATGTTCAGAACAGACTTGATCTATGATTTGCGTTTCTACCTACCCCTCTAAATCCGAAGCCAATTTCTAGTTCTGCTTCGATCTAGGAAGTTAGAAAAAGAGTGTGCTTCATCTTGGGTGTTGAGCACTTCGGGTCAGGGGTTAGGGGCGTTTACAAACACGCCCTTGAGATCAGGCGGAAAGGTCTGAGATGGCATATCGATGCCGAAATTCTTGATTAATGCTACAGTTTCTGACACTGGTGACTTTACGGGACATTGGCAGGATTTCTTGCGAAGGGACTTTGGTGTGATGTCCCTTCAAGTTACCCGAACTATCAAGAACATCCTAATCATAATCCGAATATGATCTCACGTAGTTCTTGCAACTTGGAGGAGATCGAGATGAATTTCCTTCGCAAAACTATTTTGTAGTCATATATGCCGCACAGTTACAAGTTTAATTGAAAGGAGATAGAAAGCCCCGTATGAACTAGTCACATCTTAATTTTGCTGCATCAATTTGAATCTAAAAGTGGCAAAGAATAGAATGATCATAACTCCAGCAATGCCCCCTACCAGAACCAAGGAAAGTGCAGAACTATCATCTTCATCTTCCGCAGCAACAATCTCTTCAACTGGAAGATTCTCGCCCAACTGCATCTCATCGACTAGCTCATGCGACGTTATTGTTCTTGTTGGGGGCATGGTAGTGGGAGGAATTTCATCATCAATGATATTCTCGCTGATGACATTGATGTTTATGGATATCTCCTCTTGGTTGCCGGCGGTGTCTGTGACGCGCACGCGCAGAACATTATATTCTGCATTTGGTATGGTAAACTCTAGATTCCAAGTGGCAAAGCCGTCAATGGTGCTCGAAGCAAGTTCATAACTTGCACCGTCCGTGTTTTCCGCATTACTCGCCCTTACCTCTACAGAGGCTACAGCAACATTATCGCTTGCGGTGCCTGTTACGACAAAGGGTTTACCCATAGTAATTCTAGCACCAAGTTCCGGGGATATTATTTCCACACTTGGCGCTATAGTATCGGGTGTTGCTATTCCACTTATTATCGTGCCCTCAATATTCAGCGTCAAAGTGCTCCATTGCTGGTTTCCTGAAGTATCGGTGACGCGTACACGAATAACGTTATACTCTGCATTTGGAATGGTAAGGTCATATGACCAGTGTCTGAAGCCGTCGGAGGTTATCGCAAGTTCATAACTTGCACCGTCCGTGTTTTCCGCATTACTCGCCCTTACCTCTACAGAGGCGACCTTCACATTGTCTGCAGCCGTCCCTTCAACAGTGAAGGGAACTCCCAACCGACCCACAAAACCTGCTGCTGCGCTTGATGGTGATGGAGAGGTAATCGAGACTGAAGGCTTGACACCATCTGGGAGCTCCACACCCTCCAAAAGCTCGACTGCATCCTCAAAGTGAACAAGCATGCGTCCGTCAACGTCTCGCAGTTGCTCAATGATGGAGATAAAGTTGTCAATTCTCTCTTGGTCTGGTATGTCCAGCCTATCGCCGCTGCTGGCGTCATATGTTATAAAGTCCTGTGGGTGTATGGTAAGTACAGAATACCCCTTCTGTTCCATGCTGTTATTGATTGCAGCCAAAATTTGCGAGCTGCTGGACCAGGTGTACTCTCCAGTTGTCCTGTCGGTAAAGCCGTAATTGATGCTCTGGTGCAGGTGGATGACCCCATACGCATCGGTCATGTTAGGTAGCTGCTCTAGCTCATTCCCAACCGAAGAGATTATGTCAAGGTCATTTGCCTGCATCGCCTGTAATGTGTCAACGTTAAAGACGTTAAATGGTGTAATGAATACTCTTACGTTAGTAGCATTTAATGTATCTCCAATCTTGGTCTTGGAGTAAGCCAGCGTGTCTGACTGGACCTCCAAGGGAAGTGTGGTATAGTCAACATGGTCCCAGCCATGGAGGGCAAGCTCGAATAGACCAGAGTCTACGCCTTCCCTAATCTTGTCAGTCACTGGAGGGTAAGTATTGTTGTCGTATGCATTCATGATCAGTCCAAGCGTGGTTGGCACCTTCTCGTCAATCAGTCTTTCAAGAACTGCAGCCTGCACCGCACGATACCACCCGGTCTGCACATCATCTAGTCTGACTACGATGCAGTTGCACCCATTGCTAGATTCTGAAGATGGTACCTGAGCATATGCAGCGACAGTAGCACGCGTTGTTGTCATTAGAAATGATTCTGGCATGGTAGTAGTAACCGGCAGTAGGGATGATGACGACAAGTGCAAGAGCGCAGCAAAGGCAGCAAAAATCGTAACAACCGATCTGTCCACTCTTGTTCCGCCTTCTTTTTTCTTGCTCATGGTCACAATCTGTCTTCTCTTTATCCTAGAAGGAAATTAAGTAATAATATTCTTGAATTATTATAAATATGTCACCCAAAAACAACCTATCTTTTGAGCTCTTGCCTTGCTCTCGCAGAGCAGGGTGCTCTATCTTGCCATTGAAGATTTAATGATGATAGTCACAATAACCTCCTTATGCGGACTCTGGAGCAGCCCTATGGAATCCCTTTTCATCCATTACAAGAGAGGAGAGAGCGAATAATGAGCCAGCTCCACGCATCAAGCTTCACTTGCTTGAGGCCTGACAAAAAAGTAAGCGAATGACTCTGGCGGTTTGACCTGATATAATAATAACAATGAGTAATTATATCTTATTTGCAGTTATCTCGTGAGGTTATATGTATCTAATAGGGCATGCCCTCGTGGCATTCTTGCTGGCCCTTGGCATCTCAAGGCAGTTCAAGTTAGGCGGCATCTCGTTTGCCTTGATCATGCTCATTGCATGCCTTCCTGATATCGATATTTTACTCCAAGCTGCGGGTATGACCTCACACAAGACGTATACCCACAGTCTCATTTTGTCGCTGGTTGTAGTGCCATCCATAATATTTGCAATATCTCGGTGGAGAAAGGTATCGGCAGGAGCAGCCTTTGTCTGTTCTCTGGCTTACATTTCGCATATTGTAATTGGAGATATTGCTGTAGGTGGGACAAATATCCTCTACCCGCTTGGTAATGTCATGGTAGGTATTGGAGTAGGATACGGGACTGTCGCGCATTCGGCAGTAGAGTTTCTGCTGTTGGCCGCTACAGCTGGCGTTGTCATAGGTAAGTCATTTAGGATGACGACGACTGCGCACTCTAGTGATTATCAATATTCCTCCCGCCTGTTTAGCGTTAACAGAGTGGACAAGGTTTCCTATGCGTTGCTACTGGCTTCGCTTGTTGTATCATTTACCTACCTGCTGTATGGGGTCAAGGTGTTGCCCCGTCTTTTTATTCAGACAAGCCTGGAGCTTGCGCTGTTTGTAATGCTGCACCTGTCGGCAATAGCAGTAATAGCGTTTCTGATGTTTGTAGCGAGACAGCAGCACAAGAATCAGCAGAAAAAGATGGTAGAAAGCCAGTAGTGATATTTAGCGGTAGAGAACCCGAGAAGCTTTAAACAGCAGAAAACTCTTCTATAGCAAGAAACTAAATCGATGGCAAAAGGGGTTGTGCTAGGTGATCGCATATCCGAGATACTCGGCCGCAGGAATCCAAGATCATCTATCATATCTTCTGCAAGCCTTGCAGTCATTTGCCTGTTTTATGTCTACACTGCAGGCACCTTTTTTCAGGTGAGGATTTACCCGCTGATTGATAGAGTGACCCACTACACTCAATTTGACTTTTACATTGTAAACGAATACGTCGACCATGTTGTCATTGGGGCTCTGCTGGTCCTGTGGCTTGCATTTTCTCTAAAGAGGACAAGAACTGGCTACGTTGCAGTTGGTCCTGTTGCCGCGATTGTCGCAGCTGCTGCAGTTGTGAACAATGATCTGGCACTTGACGCGATAGCTCTGGCTGCGCTTCCAGCAATGGTTGCACTCCTGATCTACTCTAGATATTCGAAAAAGAAGATCTTGAATAATGATTCGGGACTGTGGATAAACTATGTTGCAATTGTAGGCATAGTCATTGGAATTATCAGTTTTGCAATCGCGGTTTCGACTATTGCAGCGGAGAATGTTGCAGGATATCCGATTGATCGCAATTATGCCTATGGCGTGTTTGTATTGTTTTCAAGTGCTTCTCCGATATTGATGCTCTTGCTTATCACATCCTTTCCCGTCAAGTTGGTGATTGATTTTGTAGCGTCCAAAGTCAGAAAGCTATCATCAAATTTAGATTCCAAAGAGATCATCAAGATAACTGCGAAAAAAAGGGCAGTCTATCTTGCTCTATGTGTTTTGCTTTCGATAATCATTGCAATCATTCCTCATTTGGGAACAGTAAACCCTGACACCCGACAGGTGGGCGTGGATACTCACTATTATGTCACTTGGGTAGGAGCGCTGAATAATTCAACCAGTGCACAGGATTTTCTTTATCAGGCATTTGTGCAGCAGGGGGGGAGAGGCGACAGACCTGTATCACTGATCTTCATTTACGCATTACAGGCGACTGGCGCTGACCTTTTCTCATTAGTAGAATTCAGTCCACTGATACTTGGGCCGGCATTAGTGCTGGCCATTTATTTTCTTACACGCGAGCTGACATCGAATACTGTTACATCGTTATTTGCTGCCTTTCTGACGGCTATATCCTTTCAGACGATGATCGGCATTTATGCAGGATTCTATTCTAACTGGCTGGCCTTAATTGTTGGAAATATCTCGTTCATTTTCCTTTTCCGGTTTTTGAAGAGGGGTGGTACTACAAACTTGGCTTTGTATTCTGGCCTGTTCACGCTGCTGCTCTTCACCCATGTGTATACGTGGAGTATCCTGGCTATGGTGACAGGCATTTTCCTAATTGTGATGTTAAAGCTGAATTATTACAATAGGAGGAATGTGGGATTGCTGCTGATCGCCCTTGTCGCCACTGTTGGTATTGATTTGGCAAGGGTTGGCCTTACTGGGTCGTCTGGTGGAATTGAACAGGATTTAGCTATAGCCGAGCGGCTTGTTGGACCTAACCAGTTCACGCTGAGATGGAACAACTTGACATATACAATAACGACACTTCTTGGTGGTATGTTTGCCAATATTATCGTACTTGGCCTTGGGATATTCTGGCTCTTGAAGACTGAAATCCGCAATAATCCTCTGAGCATCTTCATAGTAAGTTTTCTATCAGTTGGTGTTCTGCCATTTCTATTTGGCAATTGGGCGGTTCAGGCAAGAGCATTTTATGACATCCCTTTTCAGATTCCTGCGGCAATTGCTCTAGCATATATTGCAAGACAACATGGAACAATGACAAAATCATGGCCCATTTACATCTGGTTAGTTACAATGACAATAATTGCTGTTTCAAACTTTTATCTTATATCTCCCGAGTCCGGACCCGCAACTTTGCCAGAAAGTCTTATGCCACTGTCCTGATTACCTCTTCAAATGCTTGAGCAGTACTATCCCAGCTAAATTTTCTTGCAAACTTTAATGCATTGTGACTAAGCTTGGCAAGTCTCTCCTTATCGTTTAGCAATATCAATGCGGCCTTGGCTAGTCCTTCAGGAGAATTACTATCGACTAGTATGCCTGTATGGTCATGCTGCACTGAATCTCTCAATCCAGCAACATTGTATGCTACTGTGGGCGTCCCCAAGGCATTTGATTCAGTAACTACAAGTCCCCATCCCTCCTCTACAGATGGGACTAACACTAGGTGGGCCTTGCTCAGCAGATCACATTTTGTCTGGCTATCTACTCTTCCACAGAAAGTAACATCCTTTACATTCATTCTTTCGAGTTTGTCACGCATGTATCCGTCTCCAATAACAAGCATCTTTGCATCTGACATTTTTTCTTTAATTATGGAAAATGCTTTAATGGCATGATGGGGCAATTTATACCCCTTAAGCCTGCCTATGAAAACTATAGTAGGCTCAGAATTCTTAGCTGGTACCTGCTCCAATGGAGCCACACTCAAGCCTTCAGGTACAACAAATATTTTTTGAAAGCCAAAATCTCTTAGAATCTCCTTTTGAGATTCTGAAACTGTAATAGTTGGAACGTTTCTATAATTGCCAAACCAACGCTTGACAAGATAGTGATATGTGATATAATTTACGGGGAAAGGCAGCTCGTAAAATAACCCTTTACGAGGAAGCTGATGGATCAATCCGAGGATAGGTTTTTCCTTGACAAATTTCGGCGTAAGAAAAGGCTTGGTGTTCATTTCATCGATGATAATGTCAAAACTGCCTTTGTTATTTTGATAGTATTTCTTTGCCTTGTCGTAGACAGAGTACCGTCCACCATCTCTAATTACTCTTACCTCATCAATGTTTTCCTGATTGGCTCCGCCGGGGAATACTGCTGCAAAAAGGGTAATGTTATAGCCCTTCTTGACCAGTCTGCGCGTTACCTCATGAGTAAACACTTCTGCCCCGCCTGCTTCTGGGTTCTTGATGTCGCGCCAGCTGAACCATAAAATGCGCAATTTGAAACCGTAAGAGCTCTGAGACTATTAATTTATTCTATATTCATGTTCGGTTTAACATAGTACATTAAAAATACTAGTAATATCCTCTAATAAGCTACGGCAATGAATGAAGCGGAAGAAGAGGCATACCGTGACCTCATGCAATACCACAAACTAAACAGCAAGTTTCGTCTAAAAATGAGGCTTGGCAAACTATGGCTGCTCCATTCAATTGCGGCAAAAGTTCCGTTCCCTAGCACAGTAGTCGGTCTACATCGCATGAGAGGGGTAAAAATTGGAAGGGGTGTTTATATTGGAAACGATGTTCATCTGGATTTGTTCCACCCCGACCTTATAACAATTGAAGATAACGCATCAATAGGAATGAGGACGATGATCTTTGCTCATGCTTCCCATTGGTCGCCTTATATCAAATCTTTCTATCCTAGGATGACTGCTCCTGTCACAATTGGAAGGGGATGTTGGATAGCGCCCGGCTGTATAATCTTGCCTGGAGTTACAATTGGTGAGAACAGTATAGTTGGAAGCGGCTCTGTTGTTACCAAGAGTGTGGAACCTTATACAATCGTAGCAGGAAATCCGGCTAAGTTCATAAAGAAATTAGATGAAAAACAAAATACTCCTAACTGATCAAAGAGCCAAGACTTCACGCGCCGACGAAAACTTGAAGTTCTTCAAAAGCGATTCAAACTTTTTCAGCGCCCCTTTCAGCCCGTAGTAGTAATGCCAAGTATAACCGCGCAAACGAGGTCTATCTATGGCTAGATCTTCCGGGTGAATGTAGCACATTGCGTTAAGACCCGACTCATTCAGTTTTCTGATGCCGTACCTTATCAATCCGAATGGGAGTATGCGCATATGAAAACCTCCAGCTATCGGAAGGTTGCCTACGATGGGCCATCGCAGGGTTGCCATCGGGATCTCAATAAAGTTACTATTAGGATCTTCCTTCAAGGGATCTTTATCCGACATATTGTATATCTGCCGGGGTGCTTCTGAAAATCCATAATGCATTCCAACTGGAAAAATACTGGAATCATATCTAAGGTGCTTTTTCATTATTTCAAATACCCAAAAGTTCTGCCTGCTTATTGAAAAGTAAGGTGCTCTGAACCCGAGTATCTTTTCTCCTGACAATTTTCTCAAGATTTCAAGTGATTTAGTCAAATCGGTTTCAAAGCTCTCTCTTGTCATGGTTCTTAGGTCAGGATGGGAATAGCTATGACTTGCTATCTCGTGACCTCTTGATTTCAATTCCTCTATGAGCTCAGGGTGTTTCTCAGCGACATATCCGACAGTAAAAAAAGTCGCTTCGACATCATACTTATCAAGTAAGTTTGAAATAACTCTTGTAGTCTTTATAACCCTGCTTTCATAATTATCCCAAGTTGGAAAGGGAAGATCGCAATAGTTATCCTCCAAGTCTATGGAAAGTATGTTCTTAGGTTCCAATTCACAGTATAAATGTTACATATTAACAATATTAACTCTCTGACATTATGACTATTATTTGGTAGGCTGTGTAGAAGCATGCAGTCTATATGCCAATAATCCCATAACGCTTGCAGAATATCTAACAAATTGGTAAATCACAAATCCTGCTGCCAGATCTGGATGCCTCAAAAATTCTTTATAGTGCTTCAAATATGCTCTTCTGAAAGGGCCTATCTGTTTCATTCCCTTTTCTCGGTTTCTTTCTAAGAAGAGGCTCAGAGTTTTACCATAATAGTAGTTTTTTTCTGCAATTTCTTTGATTGATCTTGGTTCTCCCAAATGAACTTCTTTGGGCTCAATCCTACCAATTGGATATTTCGTGACTATACGGTTATGAAGGTCGTAATCTTCTCCAGCTACCAATTCCGGATCAAACCCTCCCACGGAAAGAAAGACATCTCTTAGAATAAATCGTACCGCAACATTTGTGTCGTCAGATGCATACATATCTCTTTCAAATTTTCTCACCCTTGCCCAGAAACTAACGCTTGGATCAGATGTATTGTGGATAAGGATGGCCGCATAATGGTTAGACTCTGCCATCATGACTGCTTCTTCGATAATACAGGGATCAAGTACAAAATCAGCATCGACCCTGTAAATATATTTTCCTGAGGCCATCCGTACTCCCTCGTTTACTTGCGCACTGCGTTCAGGTCCTTTTGTATAGATTTTGTTAGTATACTTCTTGCCTATCTCTATCGTATTGTCTGAAGAATTGTTATCAACAACTATAATTTCGACATTCTTGTATGTTTGATTCTTGATGCTTTCAAGACACTTTTCAAGCGTAGCACTTGAATTCTTAGTAGGAACTATGACCGAGACAAGTACTTGTTCCATCTACGCTTGGATCTCCTTGACCATTTCTAATAGATCGACAATTTTCTGTCGGTAGAATTGCATCAATGATCCGGTTACATCATTGCTAAACCTTTTGTTTGAATTTCCGATATGGTGCCAGCTATGCGATAGGGTACACAAATGATAGCTTAGCATTTCGTGACAAACAAACAGAAATAAATGTTTGTTATAGTCATTTTGTATAGTTAATCTGAACATACAATGTAATAGAACTTATATATAGTATGAATGAATTCATTCTAGATTGGTAACCAATAATGGCTGCGTGGTTTGGCTTACCGGTCTTCCCGGATCTGGTAAGACTACTGTTGCAAGACTTCTAGAAGCTAAAATCCGGAACATGGGGTTGAGAATAGAAGTACTGGATGGAGATGAAGTCCGGAAAAACCTGAGCCCTGAACTGGGATTTTCAAAGGAGGATAGAGAAGCGCATGCAAAGAGGGTCGTATATATCAGCAAGTTACTTTCGCAAAATGGAATTATTACAGTCGTTTCCCTTATTTCACCTTACAGGGAATTTCGAAAGTATGCGCGCGATACAATAGGCAAGAATTTCATTGAGGTTTGGGTTAAAGCATCTGTCGAAACATGCCGCAAAAGAGATCCCAAGGGACTTTACAAGAAGGTAGAGGAAGGCAAGATTTCTAACATGACGGGAATACAAGATCCTTACGAACCACCTTTAAACCCTGAATTGATTTTAGAAACTGAAAAGGAAGAGCCGGAGGCATCTGCTACTCGTGTCATTGATTACTTGCGTAAGTTGGGATACGGATGACATATCATGATCACTAGCCAAGAGGTGTGGCCTAATTTTCTTATAGTGGGAGCCCAAAAATGTGGGACGACTTCCATGTATTATTATCTCAAGAACGTTCCTGGAGTTTTCATGTGTCCGGTCAAGGAACCTAACTTCTTCGCGCCTAATGCTGTGAAGACGGTTTATCTTGAAGTAATCCGGGACAGAGATGACTATCTCAAGCTTTTTCAGAAAGCCCGAGGCAGTAATGCTGTAGGTGAGGCAAGCGTCTCATATTTATGGGATCCTGATGCACCACGGCTAATCCGTCAGACCGTTCCAAACGCGAAGATAATTATTATGTTACGCGATCCAATTGAAAGAGCATT
>FWPU01001238.1_pt1 | contig 78362 bp, 63 predicted proteins | sample 2228361 | NCBI WGS metagenome assembly FWPU01 (sample SAMEA103939777, study PRJEB20133) | metagenome | reverse complement strand
CTGCAGATGCGGGAGTGCCGGGTCAAGGCGTTGGTCTACAACGCCTACCGTTAGTCATCTCGCTGCATTATGGGAACTTTGCAACAGAGCATCGAGGATAAGCCGAAGATAGGCGGAGGGCTGGTCTTTTACCCCACCCAGGTAAGCCAAAGCCGCCCTCTGGGTCTGATACAATCCCGTTGTGCTGGTGATTCCCGCGGTAGACATCCAGTCTGGACGGGCGGTTCGGCTCCTCGAGGGCGACCCTCACCGGGAAACGGTGTACTTCGAGGACCCGGTGGAAGCGGCCCTACACTGGCAGGCCCAGGGGGCTCGGATACTGCACCTGGTGGATTTAGACGCCGCCACAGGCCGGGGGGAGAACCGCCAGGTGCTGCAGGCGGTGGCCAAGGCCCTCTCCATCCCCTTCCAGGTGGGGGGTGGGGTGCGCAGCCTGGAGGCCGCCCGGGCCCTTCTAGCCCTGGGAGCCCATCGGGTGGTGGTGGGCACCCTGGCGGTCAAGGCCCCCGAGGTGCTGGGCCAGATGCTGGAGGCGTGGGGTCCTGAGCGGGTGGTGGTCAGCCTGGACGCCCGGGGCCTGGAGGTGGTGGTCTCGGGCTGGAGCGAGGCCACCGCCTGGCAGGTTCCCGAGCTGGCCCAGCGACTGTGGACCATGGGCCTGCGCACCCTGATCTATACCGATGTGCGCCGGGATGGCACCCTGGCTGGGCTAGACCTCGAGGGGGTGCGGGCGGTGCGCTCGGCCTGGCCCGGCTTCCTGATCGCCGGAGGGGGGATCGCCTCCGAGGCCGACCTACTGGGCCTAAAGCACCTGGGGGTGGAGGGGGCCATTACGGGAAAGGCCCTGTACGAGGGGCGCATCGACCTCAGGCACTGGGTCTAGGGGTAAACTGCGGCCATGAAACTCCTGAACGGGCTGGCTTTCCTGATCGTGCTGGCGGTGGCCGCAGGGGTCTGGGCCTTGTATACCCTGGAGCCGGGTCTGTGGTTGGGCACCCCCTGGGGCGCGGTACACGGGGCTTATCTCCTTTTAGGGGCTTTTGCCTTGGGCCTGCTGGTGATGGGGCTGTATGGGCTGGTGGCCTGGGTCAACGCCCAAACCACCCTTCGTCGGCTGCGGCGGGAGCTACACGAGGTTCGGACTGAGCTCGAGGCCCTAAAGCAGCAGCATCCTGAGGAACTCCCGGTCATCCCCGATCGGGCAGCGGAGTAAGCATGGTCTGGACGTTTCGCCCCTGGCCCAGCCTCGAGGCCCTACGCCCACTCGCAGAAGGGCTGGGCCTCTCCCCCCTGGGGGCCGCCCTTTTGTGGAACCGAGGCTTCCGCCAACCCGCCGACCTAACCCCTCCTCTCGCCCTTCTGCCGCTAGAGGGGCTGGAGGAAGCCGCGAGGCGCGTGATTGAGGCCATAGAAAAAGGCCAGCGCATCCGGGTCCACGGCGACTATGACGCCGATGGCCTGACGGGCACGGCCATCCTGCTCGGGGGCCTGGGAAGGCTGGGGGCGAATATCCATGCCTTTATCCCCCACCGCCTGGAGGAGGGCTATGGGGTTTTGCCAGAGCGGGTGCCGGAGCACCTGGAGGCCTGCGACCTCTTCATCACCGTGGACTGCGGCATCAGCAACCAGGCTGAGCTAAAGGCGCTGGTGGACAACGGCGTCTCGGTACTGGTCACCGACCACCACACCCCAGGGGCCATGCGGCCTCCGGGGCTGATTGTGCACCCCGCCCTCTCCCCTTGGCTAAAAGACCAGGCCCACCCTACCGGCTCGGGCGTGGCCTTCCTGCTGTTGTGGCAGGTGTACGCCCTCCTGGGTAAAGCGCCCCCGCTGGAGTATACCGACCTAGCGGCCATCGGTACGGTGGCCGATCTGGCCCCTTTGCAGGGGTTCAACCGGGCGCTGGTTATGGAGGGGTTGCGGTACTTGCGCGACTCGGCCCACCCGGGCTTGGCTTTGCTGGCTAGCGAGCACTGCCGGGCCTTTACCGCTAGCGAAGTGGCCTTCCGCATGGCCCCCCGGCTCAACGCCGCCTCGAGGCTGGGCCAGGCCGAAGTTGCCCTGGAACTCCTCACCACCCAAGACCCCCTACAGGCCCGCCCTTTGGCCGAGGCCCTCTCCCGGCTGAACCAACAGCGCCAGCGGATCGAAGAGGCGATGCTAAAGCGCGTCCTCTCCGGGTTGGAAGCCGATCAACCGGTGTTGTGCGTGCACGACCCCGAGGGCCACCCCGGGGTGATGGGGATTGTGGCCAGCCGGCTGTTGGAGCGCTTCTACAAGCCGGTATTCATCATCGCCCAGGGCAAAGGTTCGGTGCGCACCCCCCCCGGCATCAGTGCCGTAGGGGCGCTGCGGTTCGCCCAGGCCCACCTCAAGCGCTTTGGCGGCCACGCCCAGGCCGCTGGGTTTGCCCTCGAGGAAAGCCAGATTCCCGCCTTCCGGGAGGCCATCCAGCGCTATGTGGCCCAGTTTCCTCCACCGAAGTGCGAGCTCTGGCTGGACGGAGCCCTGGACGGGGAGGACCTCGAGGCCTTGCACCGGGCCAGTACCCTGCTCGAGCCCACCGGGGCAGGCAATCCGGCGCCCTTGTTCTTCCTACGGGGCCGGCCCGAGCGGGTGCGCCGGGTAGGCAGCGAGGGGCAGCACCTCTCCTTCTACCTGAATGGGCTACGGGTGGTGCGCTGGCGCGATAACAGCGAGAACCTGCCGGCCTTGCTGGAGGTGGCCGGGGAGCTGGCCCTGAACGAGTGGAACGGCGAACGCTTCCTCGAGCTATGGGCCGTGGCCTACCGCCCGGCCCAGGAGGAAGAGGACGATCCCCTATCGGGACAGGCAAAGCCCGTGCACCTAAGGGCCTGGGCCTTTCCCCTTCCCTTGCGCCATGGCTTAAAGCAGGCCCTAGAGCAGCAAGCCCGGGTTTATGTGCACCCCGAGGGTGCTTTGTGGTTCAAAAGCCGCGGGGCCCAGGTGGTGCCCCCGGAGGAAGCCGAGTACTGGTTCAGCCTGCCCCTAGCCCCAGCCTACCCCCCCCGGGTGTGGATCGCCCTTTCGGAAAAGGCCCTGGCTCAGCTAGAAAGCCACCCCGACCCCCTGGTGCAAGCCCTGGGCCGACGGGTAGCCACCGCTTACCGGCAAAAGCAGGCGGGTCTACTGGGAGAAAGTTTAGAGCGCTACTGGCAAGCCCTGAAGGTTTGCGCTACTACCTGACGACGCCACCATTCTCAGGGGCTCAAAGGGCGATCTGCGCCAGTTCTCGCCGCAGGTTCTCTCGCGCTGGCTCTTCCAGAGGAGCAAAAGCCCTGGTCTGGTAGATGTGCTCACGCGCCAAAAAGCGCTTTAGTAGACTGGCCCGGCGCTCCTGATAGAGCCCCTTAGGTAGCCAGGCGTACTCCTGGCGGATGGCCTGGGTATAGGCCTGATAGGTCTGGGGGTCGCTGCCTAGAATGGACAGGTCGGCATCCAAAAACAGCGCTCCGTCCGGGTCTTGGGTCTGATGGTCTGCCGTAGCCAGGATAAGGTTCACCACCCGTTGAATAAGCGGCCCCGCCAGGCCCAACCCCTCGAGGCGCGCCTGAGCCAGAAGGGCGCTCTTTAGCTCGTTGTCCTCACGGGTAGGATCGTAGATAGCATCGTGGAACCAGACCGCCAAGGCCAGATGGGGGGCCTCTAGAGCTGGGGCCCCTATGGGCGCGGGTGGGGCTTCCAGCAGAGCGAACAGCCGCTCGAGGTGGGCCAGGTTATGGTAGTAGCGCTGGGGCTCAGCATGGCGGACGAGAAGCTCCTCAAGCAAGGGCCCGTGCGCCGCTGGGGCCACCCCCAGGCCAGCCCATAGGGTCTTCCAGCGCTCTAGCAGGCGGCGGCGCCCCCCCGGCGAGAGGCGGAAGCTCATCAGCGGGCGTACTCCACCGCCCGGCTCTCCCGCACCACCGTGACCTGCACCTGGCCGGGGTAGTTCATATCGCGCTCGATACGCCCGGCAATTTCGCGGGCCAGCAGGGTAGCCTTGGCATCGGAGATGCGCTCAGGCTTGACGATAACCCGTACCTCGCGCCCGGCCTGTACTGCAAAGGCCTGTTCCACCCCAGGGAAGCTCAGGGCGATGCGCTCGAGCTGTTCTAAGCGCTGGATGTACTCCTCCAGGCTCTCCCGCCGGGCCCCGGGCCGGGCCGCGCTGATGGCGTCGGCCGCGGCGACCAGCACCGAGTACAGGGTCTCGCCGTTCTCTGGGTCGTGGTGGTGGGCGATGGCGTCGATGACCTCTTTGGGCTCGCCAAAGCGGGAGGCCAGGGTGATGCCGATCTCCACATGGGTGCCTTCGATCTCGCGGTCGACCGACTTGCCCAAATCGTGCAGCAGCCCTGCGCGACGGGCCAAAGCGGCGTCCAGGCCCAGCTCAGCCGCCATAATGCCGGTCAAATGCGCGACCTGAATAGAGTGCTTGAGCACATTCTGGCCGTAGGAGCTGCGGAAGTGCAGCCGGCCCAGAAGCTGCACCAGGCCCGGCTTGAGGCCCACCACCCCGGCCTCGAGGGCCGCCTCTTCCCCGCGCTCGTAGATGAAGGTTTTCATCTCGCTTTTGGCCTTTTCCACCACCTCCTCGATGCGGCTTGGGTGGATGCGGCCATCCTGCACCAATTGCTCCAGGGCCATCCGGGCAATCTCGCGGCGCATGGGGTTGAAGCTGCTGAGCAGTACCGCCTCAGGGGTATCGTCGATAATCAGGTCTACCCCAGTCAGGGCCTCGAAGGTGCGGATGTTGCGCCCCTCCCGCCCGATGATGCGCCCCTTCATGGCGTCGGAGGGGATGGGCACCACCGAGACCGCCAGGGCCGCCGCGGTCTCGGAGGCCTGGCGCTGGGCCGCCTGGGCCAGCAATTTCTGGGCCTCCCGCTTGGCCTCGAGGCGGGCCCGCTCCAGGCTGGCCTTGACCCGCAGGGCCTTCTCCTCTTCCAGCTCCGCATCCAACCGGGAAAGCAGAAGCTGGCGGGCCTCCTCCTGGCTCAGGCCAGCCACCTCTTGCAGCTTGAGGTCGATCTGCCGCTCGCGCTGGGCTAACTGGGCCTCACGGGCCTCTAGGGCCTTCTCCAGCGCATCGAGCTTTTCTTCCTGCGCATCGAGCCGGGCCGCCCGGAGGTCGAGCTGCTCGCCCCGGCGGGCTAGGCGTTCGGTCTCCCGCTTGAGCTCCTCGCGCTCCGCCCGGAGGGCCTGTAGCTCGGCCTGTAGCCGTTCACGCTCGCGGGCCAGGCCTTCCCGCTCGGCCTGCAGGCTGGCCTGTAGCCGCTCCCGCTCCTCACTGAGCTGCTGACGCAACCGCGCCTCGCTTTGCGTGCGCAGGCGCTCGAGTTCGGCCTGGGCACTCTGGCGCAGGCTTTGCACCTCGGCCTGGGCACTCTGACGCAGGCTCTGGGCCTCGGCCCGGGCCGCCTCGAGCTGGGTTCGGGCCTGCTCTAAGGCGATCTGAGCCTGTTGCCGTGCGGCCTCGAGGATGCGCTCGGCCTCGCGGCGGGCGGCCTCGAGTTCGCTTTTATCCAGTACCACCTGGCGGCCTGAGCGCTGCAAGAGCAGCACCACCGCCACCGCCAGCACCACCACCATCAGGGTGAGTATCCAATCCAGTAGGGTAAACGCCATCAGTACCTCCTCGATTGCAAGGAGGTTCTCACAGTCTCAGGTCTGGCCGGGACAGGAAAGGCGTTTAGCGCATGGCCCGCTGCCCCACCAGAGGTAGATCATCGCTAAGCGCTACACCAAACTGCCCCTTGGCCCGGCGGGTCGCCGCCGAGCAAACCCATATACTGGCTTCCTGGCCCTTCATACTGGGAGAACCCCACCTAGCAAGCCTTAAACTTCGGACAATTCCGTAGAGGCATCCTCCTCAGCGGTTGTCCGTGAGGATAGCTTACCAGCTTGGGCCAGAACTTTCTCCCGGATTTCCTGGGCCAATCTTGGGTCGCCCCGCAGGAACTCGGCGGCTTTCTCCTTGCCCTGGCCCAGGCGGGTCTCCCCGTAGGAAAGCCAGGAACCGGCCTTGGTGATGACCTCGGCAGCCACCGCCACCGAGACCAGGTCGGCCCAGGGGTCAATGCCCTTGCCGAAGTAGAGCTCGAGCTCGTGCTCGCGGAAAGGCGGGGCCAGCTTGTTCTTAGTCACCTTGACCCGCACCCGGTTGCCAATCGCCTCGTTGCCCGATTTGATGGGCTGGCCCTGCTTGCGCACATCCAGCCGCACCGAGGCGTAAAACTTAAGCGCCCGTCCCCCGGGGGTGGTCTCGGGGTTGCCGTACATGGTCCCCACCTTCTCCCGAATCTGGTTGATAAAGATGGCCGCGGTGTTGCTCTTGGAAAGGGCCGCGGTCAGCTTGCGCAACGCCTGGCTCATCAGGCGGGCCTGCAAGCCCACGAAGGCATCGCCCATCTGGCCCTCGATCTCGGCCTGGGGCACCAAGGCCGCCACCGAGTCCACCACGATCACGTCGATAGCCCCTGAGCGGGTCAGGAGTTCCACGATCTCCAAAGCCTGCTCGCCGGTATCGGGCTGGGAGACCAAAAGGTCGTCGATGTTGACCCCCAGGCTTTTGGCATAGATGGGGTCGAGGGCGTGTTCGGCGTCCACAAAAGCGGCCACCCCTCCCGCGGCCTGGGCCTGGGCCACAATGGAGAGGGCCAGGGTGGTCTTGCCCCCCGACTCAGGGCCGTAGATTTCGATGATGCGCCCGCGGGGAATCCCCCCGATGCCCAGGGCAATGTCCAGACCAAGGCTTCCGGTGGGAATAACCTCCACCTGCTGCCGGGGGGCCTCGCCCAGGCGCATGACCGCACCCTTGCCGAACTGTTTCTCGATGGCCTTTAGGGTTCCTTCCAGCACTTTTTGCTTTTCCTTGTCCATGTCCTGTGCTCCTTCAACTTAGGGGAAACTGCGCCAATACACGGTACACCGACCCCGAGGGCTCGAGCCTAGACTCCACTAAACACAACACCCGGGCCTCAAAGCAAAGATCGAAGACCAGGGGGCCTATGCGGGGAGCCGGCCTCTTTTTGCGGGCCAGGGTCAGGTGGGCATGAAAAACATCCTGGCTGGGAATGTCTGGCAGGGCCTGCCGCAACCCCTGGGCCAGGGCCTCGAGGCCCTCCCCCCGGGCCTTCACAAACCAGACTCGAGGCGAGCCCACCGGGGGAAAGTAACCGGTGCCTCCTAGGGTCACCTGGAAGGCTGGCACACTCGCCGCCACCGCCTGGCCCACCCGGTGAAGCTGGGGCAGGCGCTCCTTGGGCTGCTCCCCCAAGAACAACAAGGTGATGTGAAGCTGGTGGGGCGGAACGGGCTTCCAGCCTTTGAAGCCTTGCACCTTTTGCTGGGCCTGGCCTAGGGCCTGCTGGATGGCTTTGGGGGGAAAGATGGCGTAAAAAAGCCTCACAGGCCCTCCTCCAGCGACCTCAGCAAAAAAGCCAAGGCAGCGTGGGCCGCCCGCTGGCGCAACACCTCGCGGCTGGCCCCAGGCAGGCGATGGTGCTGGGCGCGGGTACCTTTAGGCGTGGCCAAGCCCAGGTAGAACGTACCCACCGGCTGGCCCTCCAGGGCCTCCGGCCCGGCCACCCCGGTGGTGGCTAGGGCATAGGTGGCCCCCAGGGCCTCGCGGGCCAAAGCCGCCATAGCCTCGGCAAAGGCCGCCGAGACCACGCCCTGGCCGGGCATCAGGCCCAGCCGGGCTTTGGCCTCCGGGCTGTAGGGCAGAAGTCCCCCCAGGTAGCACCTGGAAGCGCCGGGCACCCCGGTCAGGAGGGCCGCCAAAGCCCCCCCAGTGGCCGACTCGAGGGTGGCCAGAGTAGCCTGCCGGGCCTGTAGGGCCTGCACAACCAACTGTGGTAGAGTCTCGTCCTCCCGGCCCCACAAGGCCTGGCCCAAAAGCGGGCGGATACACTCGGCCAGCCGGTCTACCTGCGCTGGCTCCCCGCGCAACACCACCGCCACCCCATCTATCTTGGCATAGGTGCCCACCTCCACCGCCCCGCCCCGCTGAAACAGGTCGCCCAACAATTCCACAATGCGTGACTCCCCTAGGCCAAAGGTCTTGAAGGTAACCTGTTTGTAGGGTTTTTGCGGCAGGTCCAACCTGGGCAGCAGGGAAGCCCACATGGGCTGCCACTCGGCCGGAGGGCCGGGCAAGGCCACCAGGTCTTTGCCCTCTTGGTGCACCCACCAACCGGGGGCGGTGCCTTTAGGGTTTTCAATCCAGGAGGCCGAAGGAATTTTGAGGGCCTGTTTGCGGTTGGCCTCGGGCATCCGCCAGCCCCGGGCCTCGAACAGCTTTTCCAACGCGCCTAAGACCAGGGGGTCGAGCACCAGTTCCTCTCCCAAGGCCGCGGCGATGGCCTCGCGGGTGATGTCGTCGGGGGTGGGGCCCAGCCCCCCGGAAAGCACCACCAGCCGGGCTTTGGCCCAGGCCTCGCGCACCTCCTGGGCCAGGGTGTCTAGGTCGTCGGCTACCCGCAAGGTCCGGCGAACCTGCAAGGCGTAGGGCCTCAGGCTCTGGGCGATCTCAGCGGTGTTGGTGTCGGTGGTCTCGCCGTATAGCAGTTCATCCCCGACGCCAATTATTTCTGCTAAAAACATAATACCTCTAGATATTACAATGATTTTTGAAAAAGATCAAAACCATCCACCCCATCCTACACCGCCAGGAGGCGGCTTATACCATGGGCAAAGTGCTCACGGTGGCCGAGGAACCCTCGAGTTCCACCTGGTCGCCGGGGGCCAGCTCCTTGCGCAAAAGGGCCAGGGCGATGGCCCCCAGACGGGGCGAGACCACCGCCGTACCCACCCGGCCTACCCGCTGGCCCTGGCGGAAGACCTCAGCCCCGGCGGGGATTTCTTTCTGGCCCAGTAGCCCCATCAGCCGGTAGCGGGTCTGGCCGCGGGCCTCGAGCCGGGCCATAATCTCCTGCCCCAGGTAGCAGCCTTTCTTGTAGCTAACCCGGCTGTCCCAGCCCACCTCCTGGGGTAGCTCCCCCCGGGCCTCGGCTAGGTCGGCCACCCCACGCTCCACCCGCCAGATATGCCAGGCCTCGCGCCCGGCCAGGGTCGCCCCTGCCTCCAAGAGCCGCTGGGCTAAGGGCAAAGCCTCATCGGCGGCCACGAACAGCCACAGGCCAAACTCGTCCCGCGCCACCACCCACCCCTCGGCCTGGCGCAGGCCCCAGCGGGGCGGGAGCAGCCCTAGCTCAGCGGCCAGTTCTGGGGCCTTAGGGCCTTGCAGGCGCAGGGTGTGCCAGTCCTCCAGCACTCTGACCTCCACCTGGTCGAAGACAATGTAGCGGGCAAAGCGCTCGGCCAGGGCCGGGGCCTCCGCCGTGCTTATCCAAAAGACCTCTTCCCGTGGCAGTACCACCCCGGCATACTCAATCTGGCCTTTGGCATTGAGAAAGGCGGTCTCGAGCCAGCTTTCCTTAGGCATCTGGCGAATATCCGAGGTGCACTGGTTGTGTAGGAAATCCCGCCGATCCACCCCGGAAAGGGCCACCAGCCCATACTCGGAAAACTCCAGCAGGGCCGCCTCCTGCTGCAAAGCCTCGAGTTCCTCCTCTACTGCGCCATAGTTCCAGGGAACCCCCTCCCGCCAGACCACCCCTCGCGAGGTGTGCAACCCCTGCAGCGACATGGCTTTAGTTTAGCCTGGCCCTAGCGCACCTGCACCCGGTAGCGGAACTCCCCCCCTTCGCCCGGCAGAAGGGCCGGGGCCGGGCCGGTTCCATTGGGATGAGGGGCGGTGTTCAGAGCGCAGTAGGCCGCCAGGTTGAGGCTGATGGTGCTAGTTAGGCCCAGGTCAGGGTATACGGTGGTGCCATTGGGGCAGAGCAGTTCCACCTCACCGCTTCCCCCGTAGGCGTTTTGTATCAAGTTGGTGAAAAAGGGCACCGGATCGGAGAGCACCACGCTAAAGATGGGCTGACTGCCAAGGTTCCGGTAGGCAATTCGGTACTCCAGCACCTCCCCGGGCCTGCCTCCCCCACTCTGGGCAAACGGGGTGTTCTGGGTCAGGTTGCGCACCTCTTTCTCCAACCGCAGGGTTCCCGCCAGAACCACGGTGGTGGTATCGAGGAGGGTGCGAACCTCGCTTATCGAAGGATTATTGGCCCACTGCAAGGCCGCCTGGAGGGTGGCCATGTCCACCCGCCCACTCGGCAGGCCTGCCGGAACCCCCACCTGCACCTCGAGGGCACAGGCCCGCAGGCTGCCGTCCGGCTCGCGGGGCCAAGTGGAATCTACAGTAAAGGAGAGGGGCAGGGGGCTAAAGCCCTCGGTGCTCTCCCAGGTGCCGTTGCAGTTGGTATCCAGCCGGGCCTGGTAGCTGAAGCTGGGCGTGTTGGCCAGGCTGAGGGTTACGCTCCCTAAGGTTCCAGGCCGGAAGAGGTGGCTGTAGGTAATCGCCCCCGGGCTGGGGGTCTGGCCCGACTGGTCGGGCTGGAAGGCGTCTGGGCGCACCACCCCAAAGTTGCGCACCAGGCTGGCCGGAAGGCTGCCGGCTGCCCCCAGGAGTAGCGTCGCCCCGGGGGAGGTAGGCGCGGTGGCCTGGGCCCAGCTGGCCACCAGGGTGGCGGTGCTCCCATCGTTCCAGCCGGTGGCCGGGCGTAGGGGGTGGGAGAGGGTGACGCTTCCCCAGGCGTAGGGAATCCAGAGCAGGTAGTTCCCGTTCCCGTCGGTCGTGGTGGTGCGGGTATTCGTTCCATCGGTGGCCGTAACCACCACCCCGCCCGCCCCGCGCTCGCCCCCTTGTTGCCGGGCATCGTTGGCTACCCCACCCCCTTCCCCGTTGTCGTAGAAGACCCTTCCGCTAAGCCGACTGCCGTGGAAGAGGCCAAAATCCTGCCCGGTCAGGTCGCTATTCAAATACAGGCTACGCACCCCACCCGCGGGGTGGATGTAGTGCCAGCCGGGGGGCGGGTTGGACGTGGTATCGGCGGGGTTGTTGTTATCGTCCAGGATGAGAGTGTAGCTGCCCGGGGCCAGGTTGGGGAAGCTGTAGGCCCCTGAGCCAGGGTTGACCGTGGCCACCTGGAGAACGCTGCTTCCCTGCAAGAGCTTCACGTAGACCGTCACCCCGCTGGTCCAGTCCTCGCCCCCATCCCGGGCCCCGTTGGGCTGGAGGTCGTGGTACACCAAGCCGGAGAGGGCATACCCCACCACCGTTGCACTAACCGAGACCGAGGCATTTTGGTTGAAGCTAGTACCCAGGGTCTGGCTGTTGTAGCTGATCTGGGCCGTATTGGTGACGGTCTGCCCCGCGGCACTGGGGAGGACCTGGACCCGGAAGCGGACCTCGGCCCCCTGGGTTGGCGGGATAAGGCCGCCCGAGGTGGCGTTGGCCCCAGTACCTAAGCGGAAGACCACCCGGTTGTTGGCGCTATCGTACTCGGCGATGTCGTCCCCGGTGGCATCGGTCATAGGGCCGGTAGGGGCCCCTAGAGCGTTGGAAACCACCACCAGGCTACCCGGCACGTACTGGGTGTAGGCCGGGATGGGGTCGGTGAGGACCACATTGGTGGCCCCATCCTGGCCAGTGTTGGTGAAGCTCAGGGTGTACTCCAGGATATCCCCCGGCAGGACATCCCCTCCGTTCAAGTCCTGGACGGTTTTGGTAAAGGTGGTAATCAGATCGGGGACGTAGAGGTCAATCTGGAAGGTCAGAGCGGTGGGAAAGTACACATCCTGGGTACTGGTGAACCGGAGGGTGGCGCTGGTGGCCCCGTTGGGAATCCGGCCCGTGGCGTCTACGATGTCGGCATCCACAGCCATGTGGTTGATGTAGTCGGGGGTTTTGGCGCTGAAGCGGGTACCTAGGAGAGACACCGAGGAGTTGAAGAAGTTGTTAGCGGGGTTCTGGCCGTCGCTAAGGGGGCTACCGTTGAGCAGAAGCTGGTCACCGGTAATCCCGCCATCCCCTTCGAAGGCCACCGCCCCCATCCGGGCGTTCACGGGACCGGTCAGGGGGGCGAGGAAGCCGGAAGGGGTGATGGTCACCGGGTTGCCGCTACTCACCACGGCCAGCCCATCGTAGACCACCAGATTGCGCAGGGGCTGGGCGGTGTCGCGGTAGACCACCACCAGGCTCCAGCCGGCGTAGAACCCCAGGCCATCGTTTCCCGTAGCGGCCAGAATCCCCCCCACCCAGTAGGTGCCACTCCCCGCAGCCTGCACCAGACTGGTCAGGTCGGCAAAGGCGGCGTAGGAGCGGGTTGTACTGGTGCCCTGGGTCGTAATGGTGCCCAGTAAGGTGCCGCTAATGCTCTGGTAACTGCTACTACCGGGGGGTTTGACGGAGATCTGGTTGCGGCCGGCTGCGCTTGGGTCAGCCCGCGCCCCCCAGTAAAGCCCGGCAAATAGGACCTGGCTGCCTGCGGGCAGGCTCAGGGTAGCACTGCTGGAACCGCCCCGCCCACTGGGCCAGGCCGGGGCGCTGGCATCGGCATTGATAAAGATCATGGTCTGATTGTTGTTGGCAGCGGGGTTGTTCATCTGGCTGGCATTACAAGTGCTGCCTGTTCCGGCACACATCAGGGTGTTGGCGATCAGGGTGATGGCCCCCCGGTCGTTGGTCTGGTAGCGAATGGCAAAGGGGGTGACCACCTGGGCGAAGGCCATACTGGTAAAGAGCAAAAGGGCCAGTGCGCGTTTCACCATCCACCTCCCATGAAGTCGAGGCGCAGGTACAGGCCAGGGGCGGTATCCGGGGTGAGGCCGGTAAAGCCACCGAAGGTGTAGCCCAGATTGAGCCACAGGCCCTCCAGCAGGCGGAAGCTGGCCTCGAGGGCCAGGGCCGTGGCCTCGGTCTGGGTGCCGGGCTGGAACTGGTAGTAGGCCGCCGCCCCCAGGCCCAGCCACTCGGTCAGGTAGTAGTTGACCCCCAGGCCAAGCTGGTAGGTGTGGCCCGCCGGGTCGTCCAGCATGAGCCGGTAGGCCAGGCTGGGGCGAAGCTGGAAAGAGAGGCCCGGGTGGTAGCTGGTGGCCAGGGCCCCCTCGAGGGTGCGCACATTCCCGCTACTCAGGCGGTGGTAGGAAAGCAGCGAGACCTCGCGGCCCCGCAGGGCATAGGCCAGGGTGAAGCGGCCCTCAGGGGTGGGCAAAAGCTGGTAGGTGGCGTCAAAGGAGAGGGTCTGCTGGGCGTCGAGCTGGCCCGAAGCTCCGGCCCGCACCACCACCTTGGGCTCTCTTGCGATAGCGGTCTCGCCCCCCAAGGTAGCGCTGAAGCCCTCGGCCTGGTAGCGCAGGGCCAGGCCAAAAGCGGCCTGATCCGCGTCCGTGGCGAGGCTGCGCTCGTAGCCGGCATTGGCATTCAGGCTCCAGTGGGCGTCCAAGGGGAGCGGGGCCTCGAGGCCAAAGCGGGCCCGGTTGCCCTCTCCGCTGGCCCCGGGAAGCTGGTAGGAGAGGGCCAGGTTGGCCGCCCCCAGCTTCTGCTTGAGCGAGAGCGTACCCACGAAGCCCAGCCCCCAGGTCTGGAGCAGGTCGGCCTCGGCCATCAGGTTGGCATCGAAGGCATAGCGGGCGTTCAAGCGGGTGGTGGCACTATAGGCGAGGCTAAAGGGCTGGGTGTGGGTTAGCTCGCTTTGGAAGGCCCCTTCCTGGAGGATGAGCCGCCCCAGGGCGCTTGTGGCGGCCGTTTCCCAGGTGTAGCCTAGCCCCGCCCCGATGGAGAAGGCCGGGCTCAGGCGACGGATGTACAAAAGGCCGGTGCGGTTGGTCTCGCTGGCCTGGTGCTCGAGGGCAAGCCTATCGGCCTCGCTCAGCCGGTAGCTGACCTGGGCCTGGCCCTGTAGCCTATTTTCGTAGGCCAGGCTGGCGCTGGACTCCAACGCCCCGCTTTGGCCGGAGACCTCGAGGCCTATGCGCTCGGTGCTCTGCGCCGCGCCTTGGCCCGGCGCGAAGCTGTAGCTGGCTTTCAGACTGAAGCCCGCCCCCTGGTAGGCGGCCTCGGCCCCGTAGCGCCAGGCCTCGCCCGGCAGGAGGGCGGCCCCTGCGGCCAGGCTGAAATCGCCCAGCCTCAGGCGGGCCCCCAGCCCGTACCCCAATTCCCGCGCCCCGCCCAGCGGGGCATAGACCACCCGCAGCCGCACCGGTTGGAAGTCGGAGGTCGTAGGCCAGAGAGGCTGGGCCAGGGTGAGGGTGCCGCTGGGGGCATCCAGCACGTAGTCCTTGAGGCGCTCGAGGCGCACTTCCCGCGGGCCCATCTGCACATACACCTGCTCGCTCCCCGCTTCGGCAGGCCCGGAGAGCCGGTAGAAGCGGGTACCGTCAGGCACGATCAGGTCGGTTTTGCTGTTTACCGGCACAAAGCCCACGAAGCCCCGCACCGCCAGGTCGCCCCGGGTTTCCAGGCGCAAGGCGGTGGCCTGGGGCAGCCCGCTTACCCCGAAGACGCCGAGTCCTTCGGCGTAGTAGCCCAGGCTAAAGCGGGCATCGTCGTAGCGCAGGGCCACGGGCTCATCGGAGCGCAGGGGCAGGGTGGGCTCGGTGCCCGTTCCCGTGAGGGGGAAGCGCCCGGTAGGGTCGGGCTCCTGCTGCAGGCCGCTTCTCACCTCGGGCTGGCCCTGGTTATAGCGCAGCGCGCCGTCCAAAGCCCCCCGCAACACCCCCTCCCCCAGGGGGGCTTCCAGATAGCCCCGCCCCAGGCCAAACACCTCTATGCTCTCGCCCAGGCGGACGCCCAGGCTGCCCTGGAACTGCCACAGCCGGTTTTGCTGCCCTGCCACGAAGAACTCGGCCTCCTGGATCAGCTCGCCAAAGGCCAGTCGCAGGCGCAAAAGGGTGGGGGTGGCGGTCGGTTTGAGCCGCAGCCGGGCCTCGCCCTCCCGCAAGAGGAGCTGGTAGCCGGAAAGGGTGGGGAAGGCGTCTTCGTCCAGCGGCTCGCCCGAGGTTTCCAGGGTCAGTGGCCCAAAGCCCGAGGGCAGGCCCAGGGCATCCAAAGCCCGCACCTCCAGCTCCAAGGGTGTGCGCCCATCGGCCTGCAGCTGGCGGGGCTGCACCTCCAGGCGCACAGCCGGGCCCGCCAAAAAGACCTCCACCCGGTCGGCCCCGGCAGGGGTCTCTACTTCAATCAGGTTGCGCCCCGGGCGCAAAGGCAGGCCGTAGTACTCCAGCCGCTGGATGCCTGCCCCGCTATCGTAGGTGGCCTGGCCCAAATTTTTAGCCTCCACCACCTCGCCATTCACGCTCAGGCGGGCCTCCAGGCCCAGCGGCATCTCTACCACCACCCGCACCTTGTCTACCCGGAAGACCGTGCCCGGCAGGGGCTCTTGGATAAAGCCCTCGCGCCTGGGCACGACCAGCCCCTGGGCCTTGGCGTACTCGGCCTTGCCGATACGCCCCTTTAGGTAGACCTCCCGCTCCCCCAGCCAAAGGGTCAGGGTAGGCTCCTCCAGGGCACCCAGGGCCTCGCGGTGGCTAAGCTGGTAGGCAAGCGCCCCTGTAGCCTGGTAGGGCAGCTCGAAGAAAAGCCGGCCTTCCGCATCGATCCGGGGATCGGGGATGGGCCTGCCATCCAGGCGGGCCGAGCCGGGTTCGTAGCGGGCCTCCTTGGGCGGAAGGTGGGTGAGCAGCAGGCCCTGGCCGAAGCTGCCGCTGGCCTCGGCCTCCACCCTAAACTCTAGCCGAACAGTGGAAAGACGCTGAGGCTCCAGGATGGGCAGGGCGGTCAGGGCGGCCTTGGCCGGAAAGGAGGCCGGGGTATTGCCCACAAAGGCCACCACCTGGTTTTCCAAGAGACCCACCCGGCCCGCCTGGCCCTCGAGTTCGAGCACGCGCGTCTCGCCGGGCTGCAAGGTAAAGCCTAGCTCGCTGGGTAGCTCCATGTTTAGCCCTTCATCGGGGGACTCCTGGAGCCGTACCTCGAGGGGGTGGTCGGTGGGGTTGGTCAGGCGCAGGGTGAACCGGGCCTCCCCCCCCACCCGTACCCGCGCGGGGGCCACGGTCTTCTCCAGGGGCAGAAGCACCCGGCGCAGCCGATCCGGGGCGCTGGGGTCGCCCCCGTTGGAGCGGAGATGGGCCAGGAAGCCCCCCTCGGCCGCCGGGCCAAAGCGCACCCGGGCGGTGTAGGTGTGGGTGGTGGCCTCGCCCGGGGCCAGGGTGCCCATAAAGGCAGGGGGGCTTTCCACCTCGAGCCACTCGGGGTAGGTATCCTCCAGGGTATAGGTGAGCGGGGCCTGGCCCGCATTGCGCACCCCCAGCCGCACCGTCACCTCTTCCCCTGGCACCACTACCCGCCTGTCCAGCGAGCGGGAGAGCTCGGCCAGCGGGCGCAGCACCTGCACCTCGGCCTGGGCCTGGGCTAAGGTTCCGCCCCGGGCGTCCAGCAGCCGGGCGGTGTTGGTCAGGGTCGGGGGGGCCTCGGGGGTAATGCGGGCACGAACCTCGAATACACGCTCTTCACCGGGCAAAAGCTCCAGGGTCTGGTCCAGGGGCTCTCCCTCCAAGCCCGGGGCCAGGCTGTCCTGAAGCCGCACCTGGCCAGCTTCATCGCCGGTGTTTTGTACCACCAGGCGGTAGGCCACCTCGCTGCCCACCACGGCCCTGGGGGTGAGGGCCTCCTTGCGCACAGTGAAGGTGGCCGGCTGGATGACCCGCAAGCCCTTCTGGGCCCGCAGGCCCCAGGGGGAAAGATGGCCTTCCACCTGGGGTTCGCCCTTACAAACCGCCTGAACCGTAAGGCTAAGGCGCACCGGGCGATCCTTGCTAAAGGGGGCCAAAAGGCGGGGAGCCTCCCGGGCTTCCAAGCAGGGGGGCAGCACAAGCTCGAGCTCGGCGGGCAGCAGGCGGGGGAAGGCGGTCTCGGCCCAAAGCGTGAGGGTGGTGGTCTCCCCTACGCGCAACAGGGCCTTTTCCACCTCCAACCGAAGCCCGACCTCCGGGTAAACCCGGAAGCGCACCCGCTGGGTCTGGCCTCCCTCAAGCCGTACCGAGGCGGGCCCCTCGAGGCGGGCCCCCTCTAACTGGGGGTCAAGGGCATAGCCGCCCGGGGCCACGGTCAGGCTGGCCCGGCCCTGGCGCAGCTCTACCGCCTGTTCGCCGACCTGCACCCGCAGGTCAAGGGGCCGTTCGCCCTCCGGCAGCACCAGCCAGGCTTCCAGCTCGAGGCTGGCCTGGGGCGGCAGGAGTTCTTCCACCACAAAGCGAACCTCTCCCCCGGCACAGCCAAAGCGGGCGGTTCGTTCGTCCAAAGCCTCGCCCCCCTGTACCTCGGTGCGCACCAGGCGGTAGCCCTGGGGTAGCTCGGGCAGCCGCACCGTGCGGAGTTTGTCCCCCTCTTGAAGCAGGGGCAGCGCCAGGGGTTGGCCCTCCCGGTCAACCACCGTGGCCCTGACCGGGCGGGGGGGCACCACCCGGAAGGCGTCCTTTTCTACCTCCATACAGGCGTCTATCCGCACGCCAATGGTGTTTGAGTGCTGGGCCGCCCCCCTGGGCTGACGGAAACCAAAGACGATGGTGCCCGGCTGGCGAAGTTCGTAGTAGGCCCAGTCCCGGTCGCCCGAGACGCTTCTGGCCTCGAGGTGCCCACCCGGCAGGCGCACCCGGGCCTCCATCTCCTTGGGGCCGTCCTCGTCGTAGAAGCCCACCCGCAGCGGCAAGACCTCGGGGCTCACCCTGAGCACCAGGGGCTCGAGCCACTCAAAGCTACGAACGTTGAGATTGGCCTGACTGGGGCGGATATCGAAGAGCTGCAAAGTGGGGTCGATAAGAAGCCCCGCCGCCTCCGGCACACTGGTCTGGATGCGGTAGCGGAAGGCGTTCTTACCCAGGCCGTAAAACCGGCTCTCGATATGGTACACCCCCGGCTCCACCGGGCCGCGGAAAAAGAGCACCCAGCGGTGGGGCTCCACCCCAAAGGTTTCCTGGGCCAGCACCACGCCATCGCGCACCAGCGCAAACTCCGCCCGTAGCTCACCCTGGCCTTTGTCGTAGCGCTCGTCGCCGAGTTCCTCCTGGCCCTTTTGCCCCCGGCGGTAATCCGCTGGGTCAAAGCCAGGAGAGTAGATTTGCAGGTTAAGAAGGGTGGGCTTGTGCACCACCACGCTGGCCTGAAGGGCCTGAATCTCCCAGCCCAGTCGGTCGCCCGGCACGATGCCCGATAGGTCGGTGCGGCTTTGCGCCAGGCCCAAAGCCAGGGCCAAAGGCCACAAGAAAAGGAGGAGGCGGGGCCAGAGGCTCATGGGTACCTCCAGCGCACCTGGGGGTCGGTGAGGAAGGCAGGCCCGGGGAGGTCGTAGGTGAGGGTCTCCTGCCCCTCAAAGCGCTCGAAATAGAAAACCCGTTCCCCCCCCTGGGGCAGCGGGTCGGTGAGGGTCAGCTCAGGGAGGGCCTCGAGGCTCTTCAGCTCGAGCACCACCCGCACCCCTTGCGGCAGGGGGAGGAGTTTTTTATGCACGGTCAAAGGCCCAAAGGCCAGGGTGGTCTCCCGTAGGGCCTGCACCAGGCCCTGGGGCAGCTCGAGGGGGAAGTCGCTTTGGGTCAGGCCCTCCACCCAGACCCGGTGGCGGTAGCCTTCCCCCTGGGCCTCGGGATGGGGTCGGGGCTTGAAGGGGGCCGAGGCTGGCTCCAGTAGGAGCGCCCACCACCCACCGTCTATATTGCGGAAGCCATACCGCCCCTCGGCATCGGTGGTGGCCTGTAGCCCATGGCCCAGAACCACCCGGGCCCCCGGCAACGGCACATCCACCCCAGGGGTGTACCGTCCGTCGCGGTCGGCATCGAGGAAGACCCGGCCCACCAGGTTGTGGGGGGAGGCAAGTACCCCCCGCTCCAGCCGAACCACCGCCGAAGCTGTTGCGCGGGCCACCACCGGGCCTCCTCCTGTCGCCCCCTGGGCCGTTGCACGGTTGATCAAGGTTTCTGGTGCACCCGGCAAAACCCGCATCTGGTAGGTAAGAGTTTTGCGTTCACCCGGAGCCAGGGTCAGGTTTTCCCAGATGAGGCGGCCCTCTTGTTGAATCGGTTCACCCAAGGAAGCGCTCCCGGGCACATAGGCCAGGCCAGGGCTGGGGGTATCCTCCAGGCGTACCGTAAGGGCTACCCGCCCCGCATTGACTAGGGTAAGGGTATAGGTCAGCCGATCGCCCACGGTGACCTTGGTTTCTCGAATTTGCTTTTCCAGCAAAAGGCTCGAGGTTTGCACGCTCAGCTCAACGCTGTTTGAAAGCAAGGGGTTCGCAATCTGGCGGTTACGCAAGGCAAACTGGTTGACAATGGTAGCCCCCTGGGGCGCAGCGGGGTTCACCCGGGTCTCGAGGGTCAGGGTACGCACACCCTCAGCAGGAAGCGTCAGGTTCCAGCGCACCATGCGGCTGGAGGGGTCGTAGGTTCCACCATCCGAAGCCGAAACGAATTCCAGCAGAGCATCTAGCCTATCCTCTATCTGCACATCATTCAGGGCTAGCGGCAGCGGGTTTTCAATCCGCAAAGTGTATACGACCCGCTCTCCCGGGCCCACCTCAGGCCCCATCTGGCTTTCCTTGCGCAACACCAGGCGCGACAAATCGAAAATCTGAGCGATCTGGTCAACGGTAGGATCCGTCGCCCCAGTGGTCTGCGAGCGAGCCAGCAGGGTGAACTCGAAAGGGGCGGTACCCGGAGATAGGCCGGGCAAGCAAGCCTCAAAATCGAGCTCTGCCCCCGGAGTAAGAACAATAGGCGAAGGTGAAGGTAAGCTAATACCATTAGGCAGACGGTAACTTAGAGCAATGCCATCCGGGAGACCTACCGCTGAGAGGGTATAGCTATCTGCGGCATTACCAGTATTACGCAGGGTGTGCGCAAAACAGTAGGGCTGGCCCACCCAAACCCATGCAATTTGCCGGTCAGCTTCGCCTGCGGCCAGAGGCTGACCCCGTGGGCCCAGCGCATGGCTGTAGCGGGGGGCTATCTGAAACAGAGCCACCGCCTGGACTTGATCGGCACCAGACTGTAAGGTGCCCAGGTTTTGCCGCGAACCCGGTACAGCCCCGGCTTCCACCCGCATACGAAAACTGAAGAGGGCCTCCTCACCGGCCTCGAGCTGCCCGAGGACGAGGCGGATACCCCGCACCTCCCCGGGTTCGCTGTTGCTCCAGGTTGCGCCATCGCTGTACTCGAGGTTCCCCTTGGCTGCGCTGGCCGAGCCAGGCACGTAGCGCAAATCTCGCAGGGTTGGCGTGTCCAGGTTGTCGCTAACGTAAATTGGCCCCAGAGCAACCGCGTTGCCAAGGTTCAAAATCCGGAAGGTGAACAGCACCTCCTCCCCCTCACCCACCAGGGAAGGATTAGCCGCTTTGAAGAGATTAAGGGCCGGCCCAGTACCGATGCTGATCCGGCTATGGTTGTTTTCGTCTCTGTGGCCGTCCGGGCAGGTGGCCACCGGGCTAATGTGCAGCCTGCCACTGGCCGAAAGAGGGGTTTGCACAGCCAAAATCAGGCGAATCTCTTCCCCCGCGGCCAGCGCAACCGCGTTCAGCTCACCTTCACCGGAATCCAAGCGCCCGTTCCCGTTGGCATCGTGGTAAAAGCGCACCGTGCTAGGGGTCCAAAGGGCCCCATCTTGAGCCCAGCTCAGGTTGAAAACAAAGCGGTCGTTGCCGCTGTTACGCAACAGATAAGCAAAGTAGGCATACCCACCCGCCGGAACCATGGCGTACTGGGCCGGAGTATCTACAGTGCCGTCTGGAGAAAGGGAAGGAACACAAACCGCCCGCACTACCGTCTCGACTACATTCGAGAGGTATACTTGGCCCTCTACCAAAGCTGCTGCCTGATTGCGAATGACCGTCCCTGCAGGGGCCGGTTGAGCCCAGGCCAGGCTGAGGGAAAAAAGCAGCGCCCCGCCAAAGCACCCGTGCAACATTCGAGGCCAAATATGGGTTGGCAGGGAAAACAGGGCTCTAATGTTATTCATGACCCTCACGAAAAAGAAAAGTGCGAGAGCCGACGGGTTCATTGCTAAACGCTCCGACTCTCGCACTGTAGCTCCTTTAGGTTCCATTGTGGCCCGTCCCTCAAAGGGGACGGGCCACAGAAGGTCTACTGCACCTGCACGCGGAAGGTGAGGGTGAGGGTGGCCCCGGGGGGCATCACATCGGCTGTGGTGATGGTGGTATCGCTGTTGGTATCCACCGCCACGTAGAGGCTCTGACCAGGGGCCAGGAAGGTAGGCGCCGTAGTGCTCCAGGTGGTGCCGTCGGTGGAGTAGAGCACCTGGAACGTACCACTGAACCCAGTGGCGCTGGCGCTGGCCGACACGAAGGTGGTATAGCTTGGCAGCGGGTCGCTGAGGACCACCTGGGTCAGGTTGCCGGTGCCGATGTTCTGGGCCACCACGGTGTACTCAATCTGGTCGCCGGGGTAGGCCTGGCTGCCATCGGCGGAGCGCTCCATAGCGGAGGAACCCACATAGCTCACCGCGCTCTTGGTCAGCCGAAGGTCGCCCCCCACCACCGTGGTGGTCTCGGTGGCGGTGTCGGTAGTGGTGGTGCTGCCCACGGTGCAGGTAGCGGTCACGGTGTTTACGTCGGTGCGCCCGATGGGCTGGCCTGCGGGCACAATAACCCGGACGTAGATGGTCTGGGTACCGCCGTTGGCCCCCACCGAGACCCCGGTAAGGCTCGAGGCCCAGGTGCTGCCATCCAGCGAGTACTGGTAGGTCCAGCCTTGGCTGCCGCCATCACCAGAAACACTGCAGGTAGCCGCCTGGTTAGAGTTGTTGATCAGGGTGTGGGTGTACTGGAGGGTGCCGGGGCTGGTTACGGTGCCCGAGCGGTCGGGATCCAGGCTTATCTGGGCCAGGGTATTGACCTCGACCTGGGTGTAGGCATAGTCCAGGTAGTACTGGGCGGCAGGAGGAACCTGGGTACTGTGGGCCTCAAAGTTGAAGCCCGCTGAACCAGGGGGAGCCGTAGGAGATAGGGTCACCACGGCGATGTAGTTGAAGGTCTGTCCGGGGTTGAGCAGGCCCGTGGCGGTAATGGCCGGCCCGTCGGCCACCCCGTCATCGTTGGCGTCGGGATAGAAAACTACGCTCTGTACCCGACCGGCGTAGCCCGTCTGCGGCGTCAGCACGAGGTTGTAGTTATCCGGGTTAGCCCCTAGGTTCTCTACCCTGAGCCGGTAGACCACCGCGCCCCCAGGGTTAGCGCTGGGGAAAGTTGTGCCCGACTGGTAGATAGGAGGGCGAGGATCGCTGGAAGCCTCCGCGGAGGTATCGTCCGTGCCGTCGGGCGTACGGCTTTGGGTGTAGGGTGGATTTCCGTTCACCCCGCCGTAGAGGTCGTGCTTGTAGCCCGAGGCCACCGCGCTCACGGTATCGGTGGTGGTGTCGGACTGGCTGGGGTTGCCCTGGCTGGTAGCCGTAACGGTCAAACTGACGGGAGTAGCGCTGGTGTAGCTAGCGGGAATGGTGCAGCGCAGGGCAAAGTCGTAGTCCGCGCCCGCGGCCACCGGGCCTACCGGGCCAGAGATAGGGGTGCTGAGGTCGTCGGCCAGCAGGGTGCAGACCCAGCCCGAAGGCGCCCCGCTAAAGCCCAGGCTGAAGCTATCGCTGGTGTTGCCGGTGTTGCGCAGGGTGTGGCGGAAGACCACCGCACTGCCGCTATTGGCCGAGGCAATGGTCTGGGTATCGCCCGAGCGGCTCACGGTATACCCGGCGGCAGTGTAGCTGCCCGAGGCGCCGGCCAGGGGGAAGGTGTAGGGCCCCACCGCCACGCTGTAGCTGGCCGCCACAGTATTGCTGGTGCTGTTGGTGGTGGCGGTTTGATCGGTGCCGTTGTTGTAGCGCACCGTGGCGCTGTTGGTATAGGTAGTGCCCGCCGGGGCAGAGGCCGGCACGGTCGCGCTAAAGCTGAAGGTGTAGGAGGCAGTCTGGGGGAAGAAGGCCCCGCTCCCGCTAATGAACATTCCGATGGCAATGGTGCCGTTGCCGGTAAGGGGCAGGTTACCTGGGGCCAGCGTGTTCCAGGTGGTGCCGTCGGTGGTGTAGACGAAACTCACCGTACCCGCCCCGGCGCTGCCGGTGGGCATGGCGCTCACCACAAGGCCACTGGGGATGACATCGGCCACCAGGATACCGCTGCCCGTAAGCCCAGGTACGCTCACCCCTTGAGCAGCGCTCCCGCCAGTGTTGGCCCCGCTGATGGTGTAGGTGATGGCGCTTCCGGGAGCCACCGCACCGGAGGGGCTGGCCGCTTTGCTGGCGGTCAGGGTGGCAGCGGTACTCACCACAGCCCGGGCCCAGTTGTTGGTATCGGTCACGCTAGGGCTGCCCGCCGAAGCCCCCTGCAGGTTGATGTTGGCGAACTGGCCGTTCGTAGACGAGGGGGGTATCGTGCCGGCCAGGATGACGCAGGCCGACTGGCCCATGCTCAAGGTAACGCTGGTGATGGGCGTGGTCTCGCCGGGGTCAATAGTGCCATTGCAGTTGGCGTCCAGGTAAAGGGCGGTTCCGGTTAGATCGAAGGCATCGCCGCTGTCCTGAACAGTGGTCAGATTGATGGTATCACTGCCGTTGCCGGTATTGCTGACCGTGTAGTTGAAATAGACGGGCGCGCCTGGGAGGGCGGCACGGGTCTGACCTGGGATGGTTTGTGTGCCGTCTGGGGTGATGCTGAAACTGTAGACCTGTTGCACCACCGTAATGACCTGGTTGGAGGTGGTGGTGCGGGGCTGGCCCGCCGAGTCGATGTAGCTGGCCGAGGCCTGGTTGGCAATGTTGGTGCCAGCGGGAGTCTGCTGGGCCATTACGCTCCCAAACAGCACCAGCACCGTGACCAACAGGGCGAACAATTTATTCATGCTTGCATTCCTCCTTTAGCCTTTAGCGCACAACCGCGCGCAACTTGAGTAAAACGGTTTGCTTGGCTTCCATCTGGGGCAAAACCCAGCGCACATGGGTGTACTCTTCTGGTTTGACCTCCACTTCTTTCTCGACCTCCTTGCCCCCTTCCACCACCCGCACCTTGCGCTTAAGGGGGGGTTGGCCGTAGGTGCGTCCCCCATCGAAGCTGAACTCCGGGGTCACCAGGGCCTGGCCTAGCCGCAAAGGCTGGGCGCTACCCTGCTGGTAGGCGGTGCTGGGGGGGATGGGGATGACCAGCGCCACTTGGCGTAGCGGGCTATTGCTGGTGTTCAAAGCGGAAAGCTGGTACTCCAGTAGCTCGCCCGGCTTGGCCTCGAGGGCCGCCTCGAGCCTCTCTACCCTGCGGCCCTGCTCCTCCACCATCAGCACCCGAAACGCCTTTAGCTCGAGCCGAACATCCTGCTGGGCCAGAACCAGGGCCAGCAACAGGGCCAGCCCTAAGCTCCACCATCGTTTTGCCTCAACAAGTCGCATCATACGCACCTGTGTACACCCCAGGGGGGTTTGTACCAAGGTACCACTTTAGCAGTCTACTGTTCGAAAACTTGTGCAAATGCCCATCCCCCCATTGGGGGGATGTATCTAGTCGGGCGAAACCAGGCGGTACCCCTGGCCAAAAACGGTAGCGATGTAGCGGGGGGTTTTGGGGTCATCGCCTAGCTTGCGCCGCAGGAGGGCCACGTAGCTGTCCACCACCCGCTCATCTACGCTGCTGCCCCGCTCGGCCCCCCAGACCCGCTGCAACAGGCGTTCGCGGCCCCAAACCTCGCCGGGGTGGAGGGCTAGGGTGAGCAACAGCTCGAGCTCCGTTGGCGACAAATCCAGCAGGCGTTGGCCCTGGTAGACCTGGCGCCGTTTGAGCAGGATGCGCAGGTCACCTACCTGAATTTCCTGTTCGGGCCGGCTGCGGCGCAGCAGGGCTCGAACCCGCGCCACCATCTCGCGCACGCTCATGGGCTTGGTCAGGTAGTCGTCAGCCCCCAGCTCCAAAGCCCGCACCCGAATCTCCTCTGTGCCCTGGGCGCTGATGACCAGGATGGGCAGGTTCCACCCGGCCTCCCGCAGTTCGCGGATGACCTCGAGGCCGCCCAGCCCAGGCAGGCCCAGATCCAAAAGCATCAGGTCGGCCTGGGGAGCCATCTGCACCGCATCCAGGCCGTTGTCGGCCAGCCACAGGGTATACCCCTCGCGCCCCAGAGCTGAAGTCAGCAGGCGGGCCAGTTGGGGGTCGTCTTCTACAACCAGCAAGCGTTCCATCTGCGCTTGCTGAGTATAGCCAAGTTGCTCCGGGTTGCGCTAAGGCAATACCACCACCCGGGCCACCAGGCTGCGGAACTGGAGGGTGCCGGCGGTAGCCAGGCCCCCCTCGAGCCGCACCCCCAGCCATAGCTCTCCGCTATTGATGCCGCGGGTCAGCGTGCTGTGGCTGAACTCGAAGCGCTGGATGGCCCCGTTACTGAAGCCCACCTGCCCTAAAGCAGCGATGCCCGGCCCATTGGGGTCGCATAGGTAGAGTTCTTCCGAACCTACCCGAGTAGGCGAGCAGGGGGTGGCATCGGCAGCGTAGAAGCCCAGGGTGGTGCTTTCCTGCCGGTAGGTGAGGTAGCCCTCGAGGGCTACTTGGGAGAGGGGCAGGGGGGGTTTGTCGAAGCTCTGCTTGACGAAAAGCACCCGGTCGCTTGGCACCAGGGCGATGTTCACGTCGAAATCGGCCAACGGCACCCGCAGCGGGGCGTTGGTGCAGCCGGCCAGCAGGCCCAGTAGCAAAATCTTCCAAAGGCGCATGGAGTTCAGTACAGCAGCTCGGGATGAGAAGCAGAAAAGACCACCCGCCCCGCCACCAAGGTCAGGCCAGGCCAGCCCCGAAGCGGCCAACCCGCCCAGGGGCTGTACCGGGCCTTGGAGGCAAAGGCAGCGGGGTCCACCGGGCGGGCCTCGGCAGGGTTCCACAGCACTAAGCTGGCCTCGGCCCCTTCCTCCAGGTGGATAGGGGCCAGGCCCAGCACCCGCCGGGGGCCATCGGTGAAGCGCTCGACTAAGGTGGCCAGGGGGAAGCCTTGTTTCTCGACCAGCTCGGTGTAGAGCAAAGGCCAGGCCACCTCGAGGTTGGGGATCCCGAAGGGGGCCCGTAGCAGGTCGAGGGCTTTTTCGTCGGCGGTGTGGGGGGCGTGGTCGGTGCCGATGCAGTCGATGCTGCCCTCCAGCAACCCCTCGAGCAGGGCCTCGAGGTCGGCCCGGGGGCGCAGGGGTGGGGCCACCTTGTACACTGGGTCGAAGGAGGCTAAAGCCTCATCGGTCAGGGTCAGGTGGTGGGGGGTCACCTCGGCAGTGACCGGCAGGCCCTCCCGCTTGGCCTGGCGGACGAGCTCCAGCCCCCGCCGGGTACTCAGGTGCTGGATGTGCAAGAGCCGGGGTACGGCAGGCCAGTACTCCAGGGCGTAGCGCAAAAGCTCGAGGTCGCGGGCAATGCGGGCCGACTCAGCGTAGGCCGGGTTGCCCGGCAGGCCCAACCGGAAGGAGACCGCCCCCTCGTGCATCACCCCCCCTCGCCTTAGGCCAGCATCCTCGGCGTGCACCGCCACCACCAGGCCCCAGGAGGCAGCGTAGCGCAGGCCCAAAGCCAGCACGCCGGCCTCCTCGTTGGTGCGCCCGTCGTCGGTGAGCAGCACCGCCCCGGCCTCCTGCAAAAGCCGGGCCTCGCTCAGCCACTGCCCCTCCTGCCCCTGGGTCAGGGCGGCGGCAGGGTGGAGCCGGGCCTGGCCAATCTGGCGGGCTTTGACCCGCAAGGCCCGTACCGCCTCGGGGGTGTCCACTACCGGCTGGGTGTTGGGCATCGAGACCACATCGGTATAGCCCCCCCGGGCCGCAGCAGTGAGGCCGCTTTCTAAGTCTTCCTTAACCTCCTGCCCAGGCTCGCGCAGGTGGGCGTGGGGGTCGCAAAAACCGGGGGAAAGCACCAGGCCCTTTGCTTCCACCACCTTAGGGGCCTCCCCGCCCGCCAGAGAGAGAATCCGCCCCTCGCCAATGAGCACATCGGCTTGGCCATGGTCGCCTTGCCCATCCACCAGCCGTACATTCCTGAAAAGGATTTCACCCTTCATCCTTCGCTCCTTTTGCGCCCCACCAAGAGGTGATACAGCACCGCCATCCGCACCGCCTGCCCGTTGGCCACCTGCCGCTCCACCAGGCTTCTGGGCGAATCGGCCAGAAGGCCTTCCAGCTCCACATCGCGGTTCATGGGGCCGGGGTGGAGTAGGGGAGCCTGGGGCTTGGCCCAGCCCAAGCGGGCCTGGGTGACCTGGTAGGCCGCGATGTACTCCGGCAGGGAGGGGAGCAGGCCCTTGTCCATGCGCTCTTTTTGCAGGCGTAAGACCATCACCGCATCGGCGTCTTCTAGGGCCTCGCGCAAATCGGTGGTGAGGCGGGCCCCCGGCAGGCTGGCCGGCAGCAGGGTGGCCGGGCCACAGGCCACCACCGCGGCCCCCAGCAAGGGCAGAAGCTCGGCGTTGGAGCGGGCCACCCGGGAGTGCAAAATATCCCCCACGATGGCGATTTTCCTGCCCTCGAGGCTCCCTAGGCTCTGCAGCAGGGTAAAAGCGTCCAGCAAGGCCTGGGTAGGGTGGGCCCGCCAGCCATCCCCGGCGTTCAGAACGGGCTTGCCCAGCCAGCGGTAGGCCTGGTGGCAGACCCCAGCCGCATCGGCCCGGATGATGTAGGCGTCAATGCCCAGCTGCTCGAGGGTGCGCAGGGTGTCGCGGTAGGTTTCGCCCTTGGCGGTGGAGCTCATAGCCCCGCTAAAGCTCACCACATCGGCGGACATGCGCCGGGCCGCCAGCTCAAAGGAGATGCGGGTGCGGGTGGAGGGCTCGAAAAAAACCGTGGCCACGGTGAAGCCGGTCAGGGCTGGCACCTTCTTTACCGGGCGGGCCAGCACCTCCTGCATCATGCGGGCGGTCTCGAGGAGGCTTTCGATCTGGGGCCGGCTCCAGTCCTGGAAGTCCAGCAGGTGGGGGGGAAAGGTAGGGGTGGCCGAGGTACTCATGCCTCCACCTCCCACAGCTCCACCGCGTCCTCGCCGTCGTCTTCCTGGGTCTTGACCTTGACCACCTCGCTTCTCGCGGTCGGCAGGTTCTTGCCTACGAAATCGGCCCGGATGGGCAGCTCGCGGTGCCCCCGGTCGACCAGCACCGCCAGGTAGATGCGGCTGGGCCGGCCCAGGTCAATCAGGGCGTCCAGGGCTGCCCGGGCCGTGCGCCCGGTGTAGAGCACATCGTCCACCAGCACCACCGCCTTGCCATTGAGGTCGAAGGGAATGCGGGTCTCGCGCACCTTGGGCTGGAGGCCAATCTCGGTCAGGTCGTCGCGGTAGAGGGTGATGTCCAGAATGCCCATGGGAAGGCGCTGGCCCTCGAAGCGCTCCACCAGCTCCACCAGCCGGCGGGCCAGGCTAATGCCCCGGGTATGAATCCCCACAAAGCACAGACCCTGGGTACCCTTGTTTTTCTCAATCACCTCGTGGGCGATGCGGGTCAGGGCCCGGCGCACCTCGTCTTCGTTGAGCAGCTTAGATTTGAAGGTCAGCTTCTTTTCCATGGGCCACCTCGAGGCCTAAAAAAAGCGCCCCAAACGGGCGCGGCGCTAGGTTTGTTTTTACCTTCGATACGGTCATCGGCTCTCCTTTCCGACCTCGCAGGATCGGCTTAAAGGCAGGGAACTACCCCCAGGCCATGCTAAAGCCGGGGGCTTTACCGGTCAACCCTTCGCGCTAGACTAAAGGCATGCCCAGGGTCGGGGAAGCCACGCTCAGGGAGCTTATGAAAGTGCCCGGCAAAGCCGAGCTGGTCAACGGGGAGATTGTGCGTATGCCGCCCACAGGATTCCTGCCTGGATTCGCCGCGATGCGGATTGTCTTTAGCCTGCACACCTATGCCCTGGCCCAGCGGAACGGCTACGCCGTGGGGGACAACGTGGGGTTTATCGTGGATCTACCCAGGCGCAAGAGCTTTAGCCCAGATGCAGCCTACTATATCGGCCCTCACTCGGGGATGAGGTTCCTGGAGGGTGCCCCAGTGTTTGCGGCGGAGGTTCGCAGCGAGGGGGATTACGGAAAGAAGGCCGAGGAGGCGATGGCCCAGAAACGCGCCGACTACTTTGCCGCAGGTACGCTGGTGGTCTGGGATGTGGATCTGCTGGCGGTGGACGTGGTGCGGGTCTACCGGGCCAGCGACCCAAAGACCCCAACCCTCTACCGCCGGGGCGACCTGGCCGAGGCCGAACCCGCTCTACCGGGGTGGCGGATGGCGGTGGAGGAGCTGTTCCCCTACCACCTCGGGTAAGCTAGCCCTCATTTTGTCTCGCAAACTCCGCTAAGCTAGGTGGTCTGGGATGTCGAAGGGTCGGGTACTGGCCGCCATGAGCGGGGGGGTAGACTCCTCGGTGGCTGCGGCTTTGCTCAAGGCGCAGGGCTACGAGGTGATTGGGGCCATGATGCGCTTCTGGCCCGACCACAAAAAGGACGACTGCTTCGAGACCTGCTGCTCGCCCGACGCCGCCTACGAGGCCCGGCGGGTGGCCGACCTCATCGGCATCCCCTTTTACCTGCTCGACTACCGTGAGGAGTTCGAAGAGAACATCATCGCCCCCTTCATCGCAGGCTACCAGGCCGGCGAGACCCCCAACCCCTGCGTGAACTGCAACACCCGGGTGAAGTTCGACTCACTCTTGAAGAAAGCCCGGATGCTGGGCTGCGACTACGTCGCCACCGGGCACTACGTCATCCACCGTGAGGGGGGCCTGTACCGGGGCGACCCCAGGAAAGATCAGACCTACTTCCTCTGGGGCACGCCCAAAGAGGCCATCCCCCACCTGCTCTTTCCGGTAGGGCACATGGAAAAACCCCAGGTGCGGGCCTTGGCGGAGCAGTACGGCCTACCTACCGCCAAGAAGCCCGAGAGCCAAAACATCTGTTTTGTGCAGGGAGACCTGAAGGACTTCCTGGCCCAGCACATCGAGGCCCGGCCCGGCCCTTTGATTGACCTCGAGACCGGCCAGCAAATCGGCGAGCACGCCGGAGCGCAGTTTTACACCATAGGCCAGAAAAAGGGCCTGGGCCTTTGGAAAAGCCACCTCGAGCGCTACGTGGTGCGGGTCAACCCCGCCACCAACGAGGTGGTGGTGGGGCCTAAGGAGGCCTGCATGTGGGGGGGCCTCGAGGTGCGCGAGACCAACCTGATGGTGGAAAAGCTGCCGGAAAAAATCGAAGTCCAGGTACGCTACCGCACCAAGCCCGTGCCGGCCTGGGTAGAGGCCATCCACCCAGGGCGGATGGTCATCCGGCTAGAACAGCCCCAGTTTGCCGTAACCCCGGGACAGTCGGCGGTCTTCTACCAGGGCGACCGCCTCTTGGGTGGGGGCTTTATCGCTCGGCCTTTGTACAACGCCCTCGAGGCCCCCGGCTCGGGTTTGCCTTTTTACGCCCAACCTCAGCGGGCTGGCCTAGACTCTTAGCGTGCACCGTGTCCTGCTTTCCTGGAGCTCAGGCAAGGACAGCGCCTGGGCGCTCTGTCGGCTTCGTCAGCAGCCAGAAGTAGCGGTGGTGGGCCTTCTGACCACCTTCAACCAGGCCGCCGACCGGGTCTCCATGCACGGGGTGCGGCGCGCGCTGGTCGAGGCCCAGGCCAAGGCCGCCAGGCTGCCTTTGTGGCCAGTATACCTACCCCACCCCTGCACCAACGCCCTCTACGAAGAGGCCATGCACTCCGTGCTACAGAAAGCCCGGCAGGAAGGCATCACTCACCTGGCCTTTGGCGATTTGTTCTTACAAGACGTGCGCGACTACCGGGTACGTTTGCTGCAAGGAAGCGGCCTAAAGGCCCTCTTTCCCCTTTGGACAGCCCCCGAAAAGACCGCCCAGCTCGCCCAAGAAATGCTAGCCGCGGGACTGCGAGCGGTACTCACCTGCCTGGACCCCAAGCACCTTTCCCCTACGTTTCTGGGCCAACCCTACGACGCCAAACTGCTGGCCGCTTTGCCGCCAGGGGTCGACCCCTGTGGGGAACGAGGGGAGTTCCACACCTTCTGCTACGCCGGGCCCATGTTCGCCCAGAGCATCCCAGTAGGAGTGGGCAGAAAGGTCCTGCGTGAGGGGTTCTGGTTCGCCGATTTGCTGCCGGTCAAAGGCGCCGGAGGCCCTACCAAGCCACTGGCATAGCCTTGTGCCCCCGGATGACAAACCCCCCGGCATACTCCACCCGGTCGGTGGCTAAGTGAATCCTGGGCAGGCGTTTGAGCAGGGTCTGGAAGGAGACCTGCAGCTCGAGGCGGGCCAGCGGGGCCCCCAGGCAGTAGTGGATGCCCAGGCCAAAGGTGAGGTGGGGGTTTTCCCGTCGGGTGAGGTCGAGCCGGTTGGGGTGGGGAAACTGCCGCGGGTCGCGGTTGCCCGAGGCGTACATCAGGGCTACCTCCTGGCCCCGCTTGAGGGGAATGCCACCAAACTCGAAATCCTCCAGCACCCAACGCTCGAACATGGGCAAGGGGGTATCGTAGCGCAACAGCTCCTCCACCGCCAGCTTGAAAAACTCGGGGTGGTTCTTGGCGGCGGCCTCGAGGGCCCGCTCCTTCTCGCTGGGGTTGCGCTCTAGGGCCAAGAATCCCGCGGTAGTGCCGTTGACTGTGGCCTCGTGCCCCGCGTTCAAAAGCAGGATGCAGTTGGCCACCAGCTCGTCGGGGGTGAGCCGGTCGCCCTGTTCTTCCACCTCAACCAAAGCTGAAATCAGGTCGTCGCGGGGGTTTTTGCGCCGTTCATCGGCCAAGGCACGGATATACGCCGAGAACTCCACCACCGCCTGGTTGGCCTCGCGGGCCTGCGCCTCGGTGTACCCCAGCTCGTAAAGCTTGACGATCTTGGCCGACCAGGGGCGCAGCAGGGGCCGATCCTCCTCCGGCACCCCCAAAAGCTCGGCAATCACCGTTACCGGCAACGGCTCGGCATAGTCCTTGAGCAGGTCCATCCCTCCCCTATCCTCAGCCTGGTCGAGCAGGCCGTTGACGATGGCCTGAATCTTGCCCCGCAAGCCCTCCACCCGGGCTGGGGTGAAGGCCTTCATCATCAGGCTTTTGAGCCGGGTGTGTTTGGGCGGCTCGTTGTCGAGCATGTGGTTTTCCTGGAAGTGGTCGAAGTCGCGGGTCAGGGGGTTAGGCGGGGGCCAGCCCAGCTCGTCGCGGGAGAGGATATGGGTCATCGAGCGGCCCAGCCTTTTGTCGCGCAACAACTGGGCAATGTCGGCATAGCGAAGAAAGAAAATCTTGTTCCAGACCGGGTCGAAAAAGACCGGCAGGTTTTCCCGCAACTCAGCCAGGGTGGGATAGGGGTCGTAGATGAAGCCAGGGTCGTTGATGTTGAGGTGATGGATCTGCATCGGTTCTAGCTTACAAAAACACAACCCCTTCCTTGCAGAAGGGGTTGGCAGGTCAGATAGAAGGGCGTTAGGCCCCCACCGAGACATGTTTGTTCAGACGGGCCACGAAGTTGCTCTTGGGCGCAGCACCGACCATCACCTCCACCGGCTGCCCGTTTTTGAAGAGGATGATGGTGGGAATGCTCATTACCCGGTAGCGCATGGCCGTCTGGGGGTTGGCGTCTACGTCGAGCTTGGCCACCGTAACCTTGCCCTCGTACTCCTTAGCCAGCTCCTCCATGACCGGGGCCACCATACGGCAGGGCCCGCACCACTCGGCCCAGAAATCCACCAGCACGTACGGGTTTTCCTTGAGGGTGGCGTCGAAGGTTGCGTCGGTAACTTCGATGGGTTTTGCCATGGCATTGTACCTCGCTTACCGGGCCAGAGGGCCCTTTTGGTCTACCACTTTAGCACCCCTGGCCCCGGCCAGGGAAAGCCGATACACTTTTTATAGTGAAAGGGTCAGCCCTGCTGGACACCCCTGAGTACCTCGAGGCCCTCCGGTTATGGTCCATGGGGGCCTTCTGGGAGGTGCACGAAGCGCTGGAGCCTCTCTGGCTCGAGCTTTCCGGGCCGGAGCGCGAACTCACCCAGGGCATTATCCTGCTAGCGGCTGCGCTACACAAGGCCAGAACCAACCCCAAAGGCGGCTGGCGCAACTTTGCCAAGGCCCTGAAACACCTGGAACAAATCCCTCCTGTCTTTGCCGGTATCCGCGTACAAGAGATGGTCGAGGAGACCCGCCAAGCCCTGCTAAACCCGGCCTATCCACCCAAGTTTCCCGTAGGCTAGCCCAAGCCATGAGGCGGGAGACATACTGCCTCCCGCCCCCAGTCCAGCTCAACCTAGAACCAGCGCATCCTCGGGGTGGTTCCAGGGCACCTCCGAGCGGCTACGCAGCACCTCGAGGGCCTCCTGCTCACTCATCACCGGGTTCTGGAAGCGGATGCCCAGGGCCCGGGTCATCAGGGTGAAGTTATAGGTGTTGTCCACCAGACCCACGCGCCCCGCTGAAACCCCCTTGCCATACACCCCAAACAGCGTGGGGGTTGCGGTGTGCTGCCCTGAATTCCAGCCGATGTTGGGCCGATCCACCGGGTTGGCCTGGGTCTGGCGCATCACCCAGGAGAGGGTGTTGGCCGGCTGGATGCCGTAGCGCACCCCATCGGGCAGGTAGGCCCGCTGGGTAATGGCCGCCACCACAGCCTGGGCCTGCTCCGGCGTGAGGGCCACCCCTTTGAGGGTACGGTAAAGCTCCACCACACCCTCCGGGGTCGGCTGGTTGCCCAGGCGGGCCAGCATGAACTCAAAGGAGGCCTTTTCGTTACGCAACAGGTCTATGCCGGCGCTGCTGGCCCGGTAGGAGGAACCTGCGCCGTACAGGGCGGGCACACCGGTGGCATGGTCGGCCCCCAGAATGAGCAAGGTTTCGGGGTTTTGATCCACGAAGTTGAGCACCTGCTCTAAGGCCTCGTCGGCGGCCAGGATGTCCCACAGGGTGGTGGCCGCATCGTTGAGGTGGTTGGTGTGGTCGATTCGACCGGCCTCGATCTGCAAGACAAACCCACCGCGGTAGCCGGAAAGAATGGGCAGGGCCTTGCGCACCATCTGGGCTAGGCTGGGGGCGTTCACATTCTGGAAGCGGCGATCAATCTCGTAAGGGACGTGGCTGCTGCTGAACACCCCTAGCAGCTTGGAGGCATTGGCCGCCTCGAGTTCCGCCGGGGTCTTGACCACCGTGTAGCCCTTAGCGGCAAACTCGGCATACATGTCTTTCTTGTCCCGGCGCACGGCGGGGTCAAAGAAGCGCTGGCCACCCCCCAGGTAGACCTCCGCCCCGAACTCGAGGTACTGCTGGGCGATCTCCTCCTCGGCGTTGCGGTTGGGGTTGCTGATGACAAAGCCCGCCGGGGTGGCGTGGGTAATGGTGGTGGAGGTCACCAGGCCTACCGCCTTGCCCTGCTGTTTGGCCAGGGCGAAGATGGGGGTAAGTTTACGCCCATCTACGTGCACGCTCAGACCCCCATTGACCACTTTTACCCCGGTGGCGAGGGCGGTAGAGGCCGCGCTGGACTCGGTCACAAAGCTGGTCAGGCTGTTGGTGTTTTGCAGCCCGCTAACCCCGGTAGCCAAAAAGCGCTCTAAGGCCAGCGGCCTTCCCAGAACCCGCCGGGCGTAAAACTGAGCAATGGCGTAGTCCTCCCAGCCCATACCATCGTAGACGAAGAAAATGAGGTTGCGGGCACGGGCCAGAATCGGGGGCTGGTTGGCCTGGGCCTGCTGGGCCTGGGCGCCAAGCGCGCCCACCACGCTGGCTGCTACACCTGCTTTCAGAAAGTCCCTACGCTTCATCTTTATCTTTACACCTCCAGTGTAGAAGGTAGCCTTTACCCATCAGGGGATGTTCATATCTAAATGTGGCCTGGATAGCAAAGCCGCCTGACAAACCCTTGACTGTGAACGCCTAGTGTGACGCTGGGACTGATAATCATTACAAAAAAGAGTCCCGGAAGGAGTGCCGAGATGATCGAGCTGGAAAAGGAGTTTAACCCCCAGGCCCACGTCGGTGGGCGCTCCCCGGCCACCTGCCATTGGAAGTGCGGCGACGCCTGCGCCCAGCCCATCCTCAACCAGAGCGAAAACGCCTACCTGCGGGATGTGGTGGAGGAGGCCCTGAGCCGGCGCAGCTTCCTGGCGGCCAGCCTGGGCGGGCTGTTCGTGGTCTCGGGGCTCTCGAGCCTGGCCAAAGCCCAGGGCAGCAGCCTGGGCTTCAAACCGATTCGCCTCTCCACCGAAGACAAAGTGCTTCTACCAGAAGGTTACGCCCACAACGTGGTCATTCGCTGGGGCGACCCCATTCTGCGCGGAGCCAAGCGCTTCGACATCAACCACTGGGATGCCCGCTCGCAGGAAAATTCCTTCGGCTACAACTGCGACTACATCACCTGGCTGCCCCTGCCCGCCTTCGCCTCGGGGAACTCGAGCCGGGCCCTCATCTGGGCCAACCACGAGTACACCAACCCCGAGCTGATGTTCCCTGGCTACCAGGCAGGCAAGCCCACTAAGGAGCAGGTGGACATCGAGCTGGCCGCCCACGGCGGGAGCGTGGTAGAAGTGGTGCGTAGCCGCGATGGGGCTATCGAGTACCTGCCGGTCTCGGTCTACAACCGCCGCATCACCGCCACCACCCCCATGGAGCTCACCGGCCCCGCCGCCGGCCACCCCCTGCTCCAGACCAAGGCCGACCCCAGCGGGCGCCGGGTCTTGGGTATGCTCAATAACTGCGCCGGAGGAACCACCCCTTGGGGGACGGTTCTCAGCGCCGAGGAGAACTTCAACCAGTACTTCGCCGGCAACAACGCCCTACCCGATGGCCCGGTCAAGCGCAGCCACGCCCGCTACGGTCTGCCGGGCGGGGCCAGTGGCCGCCGCTGGGAGCAGTTCTACGACCGCTTCGACCTGACCAAGGAGCCCAATGAGCCCTTCCGCCACGGCTGGATTGTGGAGATTGACCCCTACGACCCCACCTCCACCCCCAAGAAGCGCACCGCCCTGGGCCGCTTCAAGCACGAAGGGGCCGAGACCACCCTGGCCCCCAGCGGCCAGGTGGTGGTCTACATGGGCGACGACGAGCGCTTCGACTACATCTACAAGTTCATCACCAAGGGCCGCTTCAACCCCACCGACCGCAAGGCCAACCTGAACCTGCTGGACGAGGGTACCCTGTACGTGGCCAAGTTCAACCCCGACGGCACCGGGGTCTGGCTACCGCTGGTGCACGGGAACGGCCCCCTCACCGAGGCCAACGGCTTCCAGAGCCAGGCCGATGTCCTGATCCACACCCGGCTGGCCGCCGACCTGCTGGGGGCCACCAAGATGGACCGGCCCGAGGACGTGGAGCGCAACCCGGTCACAGGCGCGGTCTATGCCGTAATGACCAACAACTCCCGCCGCACCCCCGCCCAGGTGGATGCGGCCAACCCCCGGCCCGACAACCGCCACGGGCACATCATCGAGCTCTTGGAAGAAGGCAACGACCCCACCGCCACCCGCTTCCGCTGGGCCTTGTTCCTGGTGGCTGGCGAGCCCTCCGACCCCAGCACCTACTTTGCCGGCTTCCCCAAGGACAAGGTCTCGGCCTTCTCCTGCCCGGACAACATCGCCTTCGACCAGGCAGGCCACATGTGGATTGCCACCGATGGCCAGGACGGCACCCTGAAGAAAAACGACGCGGTCTACGCCGTGCCCACCCAGGGGCCCGAGCGCGGCTACGTGCGGCAGTTCATGTCGGCCCCGGTGGGGGCGGAGATCTGCGGCCCCATCTTCACCCCCGACAACAAGAACTTCTTCGCCGGCATCCAGCACCCCGGCGAGGGGGGCACGGTGGAAAAGCCGGTGAGTTCCTGGCCCGACGGCACCAACGTGGTGCGCCCCTCGGTGGTGGCGGTGCGCAAGCTGGACGGCGGGGTCATCGGTAGCTAAACCCCTCCATCCCCACCCTCCCCTACCGGGGAGGGTGTTTGCCCATCCCGCATCAGGGCCACCCCCTGGGCCTTGGCCTGGTACATCCGCGTATCGGCCAGAGAAAGCAGGCCATCGAAGTCGGCCCCATCCTGGGGAAAGCTCGCCAGGCCGAGGCTGGCCCCAAGATGAATACCGTCCAGGGCAATGGCGGCCACCTGGCTGGCCAGGTGTTCGGCCAGGCGCGCGGCCCCAGCGGCCCCGGTATGGGGCAGGAGCAGGGCGAACTCGTCCCCGCCCCAGCGGTATACCCGGTCGCTATCGCGGGTATGCTGCCGCAGCACCTGGGCCACCCTCTGCAAGGCCCGATCCCCCGCCGCATGCCCCAGCCGGTCGTTCACCGGTTTGAAGTTTTGCAAGTCCAGCACCAGTAGCGATAGCGGGTACCCATACCGCCTGGCCCGGTTTAGCTCCTGGGCAAAGTCCTGGTCGAAGGCCCGCCGGTTCCCCAGGCCGGTGAGGGGGTCGGTGCGGGCGCTGGCCTCGAGCAAGGCCCGCTGGTGCAGGCCATACAGCAGCGCCCCAATGGGTTGAGCGAAATAGCGGGCCGCCTCCAAGGAATCCTGGGCCAAGGCCTGGGCATCGTGCAGGTTTTCCAGGTTGAGTAGGGCCATCGCCTGGCCCCGAAAGACCACCGGTAAAGCCAGGCTGGCCTGGATCTGCTCTAACCGACCAGCCTCCTCGAGGCCGGGTATCCTTTGGGATTCGGCCTGAATCACCCGCCGCAAGGCCCCGCCCTGCAGCAGCCTTGGCTCTCCTTGAAGCCAGCTTTTCCGATCTTGGCCGTACCACCGGAAGACTTGGTCTTCACTGAACGCCAGGCCCCTCAAGGCGGCCAGGTCGTAGCCCAAAGCAGCCTTGTAGCGGTAGCTCGAACCCTCCCACACCAGCAGGCTGCCCGCCTCCGCCCCGGGCACCAGCTCCACCGCCTTTTGCAAAACCTCCTGGTACAGCCCTTCCTCTGCCCCCTGATGGGCCTTCTGCGACAGGACTAGGAGGGTCTCCCGCTGCACCAGCGTCTCCCGCCGCTGCAAAGCCCGGCCCAAAATTCGGGCTGCCGCCAGCAAAAGCCGCCGCTCCCCCTCGCTCCACCAATGGGCCTCGCGCTGGGCCAGCACCAGCAGGTGGCGCACACGGTGCGGGCCGGTAGACACCGGCAACAAGGCCAGCCCGCCCAGTTTGGCCTGGGCCGGGTGGGGCGGTGTGTCGGGCTCCAGCCAGTACCGGCTGGTGAAGTAGGCCTCCCCAGCCTGCAACACCCGCCAGCCCGGCCCCTTGGCAAAAGGAAGGCCCTCGGGGTACAGCGCCATCAGCCCCGATGTATCGCCCCCCGAGGCCAGAGGAACCAGGTGGCTGCCCCTTTGCTTGAAAACAACCCCTGCCTCTAGCTGCAAAAAGCGGCAAAGGGCCTCGAGGCCATCCTCCAGATCGCTGGCCTGGCCCTCCTCAAACAAGGCGCTCAGGTTCTGCAAAAACTCCGCGTGCGCCCTCCCCTGCAAGCGGGTTAGGCGCTGGCCGACCATATCGGCAAAGCGCTCCAGGCTTCTGGCCTCGGTAGGGCCTAGGGGCCGTGGGGTGAGCAGGCGGAGCAGGTAGAGCCCCTCCCCCTCCACCGGCAAGACCAGGGTGAACCCCCCGGCCCTATCCAGCGCCTCTAGCGAGGCCCTCTGCCCCAGGGCATGAGGGCTATTCCAGGCGGCCACCAGGCGCAGGCCCACCGTGGGATGGTGCGAAAGGGTGGCCTTGCGCAGGGGCAGGTCGGTCAGCGGGTCAGCCTGGGCATCCCGCTGCCATACCTCTACAGACTGGGCCAGCGGGGCCAGCCACCGGGGCAGGGCCTCTACCAGTTCGTCGAAGCGGGTTGCGCGGGAAACCTGCTCCGATGCCTCTAGCAGCCAGGCCAGGCGGCGGTGGGCCCGGCGCAGGCTGTGCCCCACCCGGTCGGCCAGGTACAAGGTCGCGGCCAGAACGGGTAGGAGCCAGAGGGCCTGCCCTGGGCCATAGCGCAGGGCCTCGAGGCCCCAGGCTAGGCCCGCCAGGGGCAAAGCCCAGAGCCAGCCCAGGCTCGAGGCCAGAGTAGCCAGGGCCATCATCAGCCAGGGCAGGGCGTAGAGGCTGGATGGCCCAAGGGAAATAGGCAAAAGGGGCCCCAGCGAGAAAACCAGCAGGTAGGCCAGCAGGGCCAGGCCGCTGGTCAGGTATACCTGGGTGAGGTGGCGCCTGGGCATGGGGCACCCTCCGAGGCCTACGGTACAGCTTGGCACCAGTCTGCCACAATTGCACAGCCTAGGCCGTGACGCATGCCGCAGGCCAAGCATACGCCACAGCGGGGCCTTCCGCTAGCCTGGGAAGGCAACTAGGGCTTCTGGGACAGATCGAGCATGCCGCCACCTACCGCCTGGGGCGGGTAAGGCAGGAGCTTGGCCGTGTTCTTCAGTTCCTGCTCGAGCTGGGCCGGGCTCAGGCCGGGCTGGGCGGAAAGCCAGACCGCCATGGCCCCCGCCACCAAGGGGGTGGCGAAGGAGGTTCCGGTGCAGGTGCCCATTCCGCCCCCAGGTTGAGCGCAGATCAGGCCGGTGCCCGGGGCCGCCAGGTCCACATAGGCCCCCTGGGTACTGTAAGGGGCTGGGGCCCAGCCCTGGGCGGTCTGCTGCAAAGCCCCCACCGCCACCAGGCCCGGTAGGGGGAAGGCCGCGGGGTAGTGGGTGGGGCTTCCGTGCTGGCCCTGGTTTCCCGCCGCTGCGGCCACCGGGTAGCCCTTCTCTAAGGCAAGCGCCAGCACCGCCCGCAGGAGTTCCACGGGGACGCTTCCCCCCAGGCTCAGGCTGAGCACGGTAGGCCCCTGGGCATTGTCCAGCACCCAGCAGACCCCCCGCACCACCCGGCTGGCCTTGCAGATTCCGTTCTCATCGCAGACCCTTAAGGGCAGAATCTGGGCCTCGGGGGCCACCCCCCGCACCAGGTGGGCCGCCCCGGTGCCGTGCCCTTCCGGGAAAGCATCCTGGGGGATGGGGTCATCCTCCACAAAGTCGTAGCCCGGGAGCTGGGGAATGCTTTCGTCCACCCCCGTATCCAGCACCGCTACCGCGACCCCACTGCCCCGGTGGCCCCGCCCGTGGGCCGCCGGGGCCTCCACCGCCCCGGGGCCATCCACCCCGCCCAGGTTCCACAGGCTCTCGGGGTCGGCCTTGTACTCGGGGTCCAGGCTTTCCAGCTCGGCCAGGGCCTGGCCCAGGGGTTTGTCAAACCCCACCCGCACCAAATCGCGGGCGCAGGTGCTCCCTAGGCTCCCTCGCTCTAGGAGGCTAAACCCTCGGCCCTCTAGCCGGCTTAGGCTGGCCCCAGGCGGGAGGGAGACCAAGGCTACCCCAGCCTCCACCTCCTGCCCCAGCCGGCCCAGCACCCCCAGGCTGGCCCGGGCCTCCCGGCCTGCGCTTTGCACCACCACTTCCTGTGGCCCTCCAGGCAGGTTGGGCACGGTGGCGTAAATCCGATCCCCTTCCCGCCGGGTGACTGTGGCCTCAGTTCCGCCAATGCTCACGCGGGCTTGGGAGACCTCGAGGCCCAAGAGCCGAATCTCGATCCCCTCCCCCACCGCCGCCCGGCCCGGGTACAGGCTGATCGAAGGCGGCTGGGGCGAGCAGGCGACCATCAAAAAGAGCCAGCATAACCAGCAAAAACGCATACCCATCCTCCCTGCTAGGAACGGTGCGACCATCCATGTCGAGCACCCGTATCGGCATGCCCCAGACTCTAGCCGAGGCACCCTTAACGCAAGCTTAAAACCCCGGCCCTAGGGCCGGGATCCAAAAGAGCTAGAGGCTATGGAAGGTTTAAGTTAGGGCCCCCTACCGTAATCGACCCTGCCGCCCAGGCTTGCCTGAAATGGTCCCCCGCCGCCCAGGGGCTCAGGTCGGTAGGGTTCAGGGACAAAACCGGTTTGTTGCTGAAGTTGGCCTCCACCAAGATGGAGCCGCTGCCGCTGGGAAGGGTGTACCCCAGCAGAGTGGAAGCGGATAGGTCGGGCAAGGTGTAACTCGTGGTCGTTCCCAACCAACCCTTGCTCAGGACAGCGGTGTAGTAGATCTGGGCAGGTATGTTGTACTCTATGCGGTAGCTCCGCAGGTCAGACTCGCTACGGGAAAGGCCACTAATCGTGGGGTGGGCATTGGGCTGGACGCTCAGGCTGCCCGTGTTCCAGGGGCCAGGGTAGGAAAGGGCGGGCGGGGTGGTGCTCCAGAACTGGTAGGTCGCCACAAACCCGGCACCTGCGCTTGCGTTTCCATCGTAAGCGTAAAGGTGGCCTGGATCGCTGCTGGCCCCGCTAACTGAGCGGTAGCTACTCGGCGGGGCGCTTACCAGATCAAAAACGTTTTTGTTTCCATTCAGGTAAAAAATGAGATCCGCCCCTGACGTATACCCCATTGGAGGAGTGGGCGGGGTGAAGCTTATCGGGGAGAGCTGATCCGCAGGAAGCAAGTTTACGGTGGTGCTGCCAGGCACACTCACATTCTTCACCACTTTGGCTACGGTCACCGCACCGCCACTATCCTTTAGGGTAACCAGCAGGTCGCGTGAACCGGTAGGTAGGGTGTTCAACGTTAGGGAAACACTATTGGCCGCTGAGGCGCAAACCGAGCTGGAGGTCAGATCTGCTTTTGCGCACACCAGGCCAGCCGGCAGGAGGCTGTTGTCTATGTTCACCGTAACGTTTAAGGTGCCGGAGTAGCTAGGGGCACTGCAGAATAGCTTGGGGTTGGGCAGCTCGCTGGCTGTCGCCTGGATTACATGTACTACCAAACCGCTGCAACGCACCGCCACCCCGTACTTGGTGTTCCCGTTCAGGCTAAAGGTGCCCGTCCTGGTGGAACCGCTGCTCATGCCCAGGGACTGCCAGGGGCCGGTGCCCACCTGGTAGGCCGCGGCGTCGAAGCTGCCCCCTGGGTCCTCCACCGTAAGGGTGATGCTACCAGGCAGGGGTGGGGCACCCCCTCCACAAGCGCTGAGCAAAAGCCCTAGACCTAAAGCCAGAAGAAGGTTCTTTTGCATGGCTCACCTCCTACGCCTGTAGAGTGTAGGTAGTGAACCCTTAAACCAGTCTTAACGCCCCTTGAACCCCTCCAGACGGCTGCGGTAGCGCTGGGCCAGAACCGGGTAGTTGGCCTCCTCTAGAAGGGCCACCGCTTCCTCGAGGGTGGCAGGGTCGGCCCTAAGCTCGGCTAGGTTGGCCAGCACCGCCGCGGTCAGCACCCACTCCCGCGCCCCCCGGGCCGCCCCCAGGGCCTCTTGGTAGGCTTTCTCGGCCTCCTGGAGCTGGCTTTGGCGGTGGTAGAGGGCTCCCAGGTTGTTCCAGGCCCGGCCCACCGACTCCAGGCTTCCGGCCTTCTGGCTCCAACCCAGCGACTCTCGGTACAAAGCCTCGGCCTCGCTCATCTGGCCCTGGCGCTCCCGCACCACCCCTAGGTTTAGGGTGACCCGGGCCAGCAAAAGCGGTACCCCCTGGGCCGCCTCCTGGGCCTCGGCCAAAACCCCTTCCGCCCCCACATCGCCCAGCTCAAAAAGCGCGGCGGCCCGGTTGTTGAGGGCATCAATCTGGCGGGCGATCTCTCCAGCGGCCAGAAAGCGCACCGCCGCTCGAGCAAACAGGGCCTCGGCCTCGGCAAAGCGGCCCTGGCCAAAGGCCAAAAGCCCCCTCAAGTTCAGGGCCTCCCCCTGGGGCCAGGCCCCACCCTTGGCCGCCTCCTCGGCAGCTTCCAAGGCCTCGGCCACCTGGCCCAGGCGGAACAGAATGTTGGCCCGCACCGCGGCCACCTCGGCTGTAGCGGGTAGGCCCGCCAGCAGTTCCAAGGCTTCCCCGTAGCGCCCTAGGCGTTCTAAGGCCCGGGCCTGGTAGAGCTGGGCGGCCTCCTGAGCGGGGGCCTCGGCCAGGATTTCTAAGGCCCTTAGGGGGTTCTCCGAGAGAAGGCGCCGGGCCTCGGCCAAAAGGGCCGCCCCAGCCCGCTCCCGGTCTTCCGGGCCCCACAAGTCCCGCGCCTGGCGGTAAAACCTCAGCGCCTCCCCCAAAGGAAGCTTGCGGGCCAGCTCGAGGGCCACCTCCTGGGCCTCGAGGGAGAGGGGCAGCCCCTTGGGCAGGGGGTTGCCCGCCGCGCTCACCAGCCCCTCGCGGTACAGCAGGTCCAGGGCCTCGGGCGGTAAGGCCACCACCTCCCCAGCCCGCCTTTTGTCCAGGTATAAGGCCCAAAAAGCCCGGCGAACCTCCCGGGGCAAAGGGGTGGGGTCGGGCGCGGTGGGCTCCTCCACCTCCAGCACCCAGCGCACCCCGGGCAATCCCTGGGCCTCCCCAAGCAAAGCCTGGGCTTCTTCGGCCAGGTTCAGGGCGTAACGAATCCGGGCTGCCCGGGCAAAGCCCTGGTAGACCTCGAGGGCCAGGCCCTCGCGGGTGCGCCAGCGCCATTCTTCCAGCTCCTCCCCCAGCTTCACCTCCACGCCCTCTAAAAAAGCCCCCCTATACAGCGAACGCACCACGGTCAGATCCAGGGTGTGCAGGGCTTGGCGCAAACGGTGTACATCGGTCTTTAGAGGCGTGCTCAAGACATCCTCTCCCTCCACCAGACCCAAAGGGCGCAGTTGGTTCAGCGCCACCGAGAGGTTGTTCAAGGGGTCTTGCGCCTCAGGCCAGAACAGCTCGGCCAGGTAGCGCCGGGCCTGGGGGCCTTCCAGGGCCAGGTAGGCTACCAGTAAAAGGGGTTTGGTGCGGGCAAAGGAGCTACCTTCGAGCTCGAGGCCTCCCAAGGTACGCAGCATGCCCCCAGTCTACCCACCCTCGAGGCCCCCTTTTGGTGAAAACACCCCACCCCTATCTGGGGCGGGGTGCCTTGCCCAAAGACTGGGTTAGTTTTTGGGTTCGTTGGGCCACTGGCCCACAATCCCCGGCGCGGCCCACTCCATGCTGGCCTGGTTGGCCCCTGGCTTGTCGGAGTAGATGGGGTAAACCTGGCCCGCCGGAACCCGCAAAATGCCGTTTCGGTCGCGAATGGGGCCGGTGAAGGGGCTAAACTTGCCCGCTTTCATGGCTTCGTAGCGGGCCATCACCAGGTCGTAGACGGTGGTCTGTTTGCCGGTGAGCCTATCGGTCACCCGCTTGGCCTTGAGGGCCGGCACAAAGGCCGGGTTGATGGGTACGCCGAACTCGCCGCCCAGCTCCACCGCACCCTCCTTGAGCAGCCACCAGTAGTCCACCTTGTCCAGGTTTCGGTTGGTGTAGGTGCCATTGCGCACCTTGCTTAGGAAGTCGATGTAGATCTTCTCCCAGCGCACCAGCTGGCCCGAGGGCACGGTCTTGGGCGAGAACTTCTGCATGGGCGAGTAGTGGCCAAAAGCCGGCAGGTTACGCTTGGCCGCGGCCTGGATGACCGCCGGGGTGTCCTCGGTGAAGGCGAAGACGTCGTTGCCCTGGGCCATCAGGGCGTTGGTGGCCTCGGTGGCCTTGGCCGGGTCGAACCAGGCATTAATCCAGCGCACGTTGATGGTGGCCCGGGGGTTGACCTCACGCACCCCCAAGGCAAAGGCCGAGATATGGCGCTTGACCTCGGGGATGGGGAAGGCCGCCACATAGCCCACCTTACCGCTCTTGGTCAGGGCCCCGGCAATCAGGCCGTTGAGGTAGTACACCTCGTTGAATTCGGCCAGATAGGTCATCACGTTGGGGGCCCGCTTGTAGCCGGTGGCATGCCCGAAGAGCACCTCGGGGTACTTCTTGGCCGCGTTCAGCACCCCGTCCATGTAGCCGAAGCTGGTGGCAAAAATCACCTTGCAGCCCTCGCTCACCAGCTTGTCGATGGTGGGCTCGACCTGGGCCTCCGGCACCGACTCCACATAGGCAGTCTCGAGCCAGGGCAAAGCCTTCATGGCCTCTTTGCGCCCCACGTCGTGGGCGTGGCTCCAGCCGTAGTCGCCGATGGGGCCCACGTAAATCCAGCACGCTTTGAGCTTGTCCTGGGCCAAACCGAAACCCACCACCCACACCGCCAACAGTAAAAAGAGGGTCTTTTTCATGCCTGCCTCCTTGTGCCAGAACGCCTCGAGGTACCAAAGCTCGGTCTAGGCTGTGCCAAATCCTACCCCAAGCCGGCGCAGCAGGGAACGGTAGGCGATGGCCACCCGGTCGGACTTGAGGTGGAGCTCAGCCTGGAGGTCGAGGGGCAGCCGCTCGGGGCGTTGTGACTCCACAATGGGGATGTCCTGCGCGGCCACCTGATCCTGGAAGGCGCGAATCTCGTCGTCGGATAGGTCGCCGTAGTTCATGGCCACATAAAACCAGCCCAACGACTCGAGCTCGCTTCGGGGGGTGACCGCCATGAAGATGGCAAACACCCGCCCGTCCTCGTCCTGCTTGCGGAAGTAGGCGGCCAGGGGCCCCAGCACCTCGTAGGTGTAGCGCACATAGCGCCCTACGCCAGTCCCGTCGGGGTTGGGCTGGTAGACCCGGATGTCCCGCGCCACAATGCGCTCGCCCAAGACCTCCACCTCGTAGTCGGGAATCTCGGGGTAGGCGGGGTCGCCCAGAAAACCGGCGTGCACAAAGGGGAAATGGGCCACATCCAGAAAGTTCTCCACCACCCTGGGCGCACTGGCCCGGAAGGCATAGGGGCCGCACATCACCGTGCGGAACCCCGGCTGGCCCCACTCGTAGAAGGGCGGCAGGGGTGCTTGGGGCTCGGCCAGGGCCACCCAGAGCATCCCGTAGGCCTCCCGGCTGGGGTAGACCCGGGCCTGGGCCTTGGCCGGAGGGGTCTGGCCCGCGTGGGCGGGGAACCGCACGCAGCGCCCCCCTGCGGCATAGACCCAGCCGTGGTAGGGGCAGATGACCTCGCCGTTTTGCACCCGGCCCAGCGAGAGCCTAGCCCCCCGGTGGATGCACAAATCCTGCCAGACCTCGAGGCCCTCCCCCACCGCCACGGCCACCACCTCTTCCCCCAGCACCCTAGCCGCCAGAAGCCCCTTCTCCCGCACCGCCGCGCTCATCGCCACGGGGTGCCAGTGGTGGTACAGCACCTCGCCCATAGCCCCAGACTATACCCAAACTACCGCCGGCCGCGCTCGTAGGGCAGGCCCAGGGCCTCGGGAGCGGCCCCCTGCCGCCGCCGCCAGGCCACCAGGGCCAGCACCCCGATCACCAAAGCATAGGGCAAGGCCTGCAGGAAAACCGAGGGAATGGCGCTATCCTGCAGGGCGAAACCCAGATAGTACAAGAGGCCGAAAAAGTAGGCCCCCAGCACCGCCCGCAAAGGCTCCCAGGCCACAAAGATGGTCAGGGCAATGGCAATCCAGCCCAGCTGGTTGGTCATGCCCTCGGTCCAGCTACTGCGGTAGCTCACCGCCAGAAAGGCCCCGGCCAGCCCGGCGAACATCCCCCCCGCCGCCACCGCCCAGTAGCGCACCCGGTAGACCGGGATGCCCAATAGATCGGCAGCCGCCGGGTTCTCCCCCACCGAGCGCAGCACCAGTCCGGCATGGGTCAGGTAGAGGAAGGCCCACAACGCCACCGCCAGCCCAAAGCCCAGGTAGACAAAAGGCATCTCCGGCAGCGGGGCCAGCAACGGCTGCCCCTCGAAGCGCTTGCCCAGAAGCCCGGCCAGCCCCAGGCCCAGCATGGCCAGGGCCAGCCCCGAGACGAACTGGTTGGCCCGCAGGCTGATGGCCACAAAAGCGTGCGGCAGGGCAAACAGCCCTCCCGCCAGCACCCCCGCCAGCACCCCCAGCCCCCCTGAGCCGGTGGTCTGGGCGGTGGCAAAGGCCGCCAAGGCCCCCACCGCCATCATCCCCTCGACCCCCAGGTTCACCACCCCGGCCCGCTCGTTGAGCAGGTTGCCCAAAGCGGCTATCAGGATGGGGGTACCGAAAATCACCGAGCGCAACAGTGCAGCCCAGACCTCTTCCACACCCTACCTCCCCCAGCGCACGCGGTGCTGGGCAAAGAAATCGCTGGCAATCAGAAAGAGCAAAAACAGCCCGCTGAACACGTCCACCACCCTGAAGGGCATCTGGAAGGCCACCTTGAGCACATCCCCCCCGGCGAAGAGCACCGCCATCAGAAAAGCGGTAAGGATGGCCCAGGCCGGCTGGCCTCGAGCCAGGTAGGCCACGATGATGGCGCTGAAGCCGTAGCCCAGGGTGATGTTGCTGGAGTCGAGCAGCTTTTTGTGGATGCTGGCCACCTCCCCCACCCCGGCCAGCCCGGCCAGTCCGCCGGTAATCAGGGCAGCCACAAGCAAGGTGGGCCCCACCGGGATGCCCACGTAGCGCGCGGCCTGGGGGTTGGCCCCCACCACCCGCAGGCGGAAGCCTAAGGTGGTGCGAAAGAGCAGGAACTGGAGGAAGAAAGCCAGCACAACCCCCAGCACCAGGGTGGGCCAGTGCACTAGGGTACCGGGCAAAGTAGGCAGCACCGCCTGAGGGGGGAAGGGGTCGGTGAAGGCGAAGCCAAACAGGCTGCGGCCCCGCCAGGGCCCCTGCACCAGATACTGCACCAGGTAGTAGGCGATGTAGTTGAGCATCAGGGTGGTGAGGATTTCGTTCACCCCTAACCCAGCCCGCAGCAGCGCCGCCACCAGGGCGTAGGCCGCCCCAGCCAGGAAGCCCGCCAGGAACATAGTAGGCAGCATCCAGGGTGCCTCTATGGGCCAGAACAAGGCCACCCCCGCCGCCGCAGTGGCCCCTATGGCGATCTGCCCCTCGGCCCCGATGTTGTAAAACTGGGCCCGGAAGGCCAGGCTGAGCCCGGCCCCCACCAGAATCAGGGGAATGGCCCGGCGCAACACCTCGGCCCAGCCGTTGGGGTCGGCCAGGGTACCGCGCAGCAGGGTGGCGTAGGCGGTGAGGGGGGGCACCCCGTAGGCCCAGAAGACCAGCCCCGCCACCCCCAAAGCCGCCAGAATGGCCAGGGCCACCGCGGCGGCCTGCCGCCAGGGGGAGGGGTTGGGCAGGTATTCAAGCCGCAAGGTTCCCTCCGGTCATGAGCAGGCCGAGCTGCTCGCGGGAAAGCCCCTCCACGGCAAAGGGGCCCTTGAGGCTGCCCTGGTAGAGCACCCCGATGCGATCGCACAGGGCCAGAAGCTCTTCCAAATCCTCCGAGACCAGCAACACCGCCGCGCCCTGCTGGGCCTTTTGCAAAAGCACCTGGTGCACCAGCTCGGTGGCCCCCACGTCCAGGCCGTAGGTGGGGTGCACCGCCAGAATCAGCCGGGGTGAACCGGCCAGCTCGCGGGCCAGAATGACCTTCTGGATGTTGCCCCCCGAGAGCAGGCGGGTGGGGGTGGTGGGGCTGGGGGTGGCGATATCCAGGGCGCGGATGCGCTCCTGGGCCAAGGCCTGGTAGGCCGCCGGCTGGGTCAGCCACCCCCGGGCCAGGGGGGGACGGTGGAAGGTGCGCAGGGCCAGGTTTTCGGCCACGCTCAGGCTGGGCACGGTGCCCATCTGGATGCGGTCTTCGGGGATGTGGGCCACCCCTTGCGCGAAGAGCTGGGCCGGGTTTGGCCCAAGCGGCTCTCCCGCCAACCACACCCGTCCTCCCTCGAGCCGCCTCAGCCCGGCCAACACCTCCACCAGCTCGCTCTGGCCGTTGCCAGCCACCCCGGCTAAGCCCAGCACCTCCCCGGCCCTAAGCTCGAAGCTCACCCCCCGCAAGGCCAGCGGGCCCCGGTTGGCGCGGGCCTCGAGGCCCTCTACCTGCAACACCACCTCGCCCAGCTTTGCGGGCTTCCGTTTGCGCTCGAAGCTCACGTTGCGCCCCACCATCAGCAAGGCCAGCTTTTCCCGGCTGGCCTCCGAGGCCGCCAGGCTGCCCACCACCCGCCCCCGGCGCAGCACCGTAGCCCGGTCGGCGATGGCCAGAACCTCCTCCAGCTTGTGCGAGATGAAAATGAGCGACTTACCCACCTGGCGCAGCTCCCGAATCACCCGGAAAAGGGCCTGGGCCTCCTGGGGGGTGAGCACGCTAGTGGGCTCGTCGAGGATAAGCACCTTGGCCCCGCGCAAAAGGGCCCGCACGATCTCCACCCGTTGCTTTTCCCCCGGGGAAAGGTCGGCGATGCGGGCCATGGGGTCCACCTCCAGGCCGTAGCCCTGGGCGATGCGCTCAATCAGGGGAACGATGCGCCGCGCCGGCCAAAGCGGGCTGCCGATACCTAAAGCCAGGTTCTCGGCCACGGTGTGCCGGCCCACCAGCATGGGGTGCTGCGGCACCAGACCGATGCCCAGCCGCAAGGCCTCGAGGGGAGAGCCGATGTGCACGGGCCGGCCCTCCAGCAGTATCTGGCCCGCATCGGGGCGGTAGAGGCCATAAAGGATGGAAACCAGGGTGCTCTTGCCGGCCCCGTTCTCCCCCAGAAGGGCCAGCACCTCGCCGGGGTAGACCTCGAGGCTCACGCCGTCGTTGGCCACCACCCCAGGGAAGCGCTTGGTGATATTTTGCAGCCGCAAAAGGGGCTCTGCCATCGCCGCAAATCATAACGCAAAGCCAGCGAACCGAGGCGGGGGTTTTGAGTCCAGCTTAGCCGTCGGCGGGGGCCGATGGTTTGGCGCTTTCCACCGGGCCCCCTTCCAGCAAGGGCAATAGCTGGGCGGCGGTGGCGATAGCGATGGCCTCAGGGGTCTTGCTACGGGTGATGGGCAGGCCAATGGGGCAGGTGATGCGGGCTAAGTCGGAGGGCGAAAAGCCCTGCTGGGCGAGCTTTTGTTGAAAGCGACGCCACTTGACCTCGGAGCCAATAAGCCCCATAAAGCCTAAATCGCCCCGGCGAAGGGCGGCCTCTAGCACGAATAAATCCTCGGCGTGGTCGTGGGTCATGACCACAAGGTGGGCCCCGGCGGGCAGGTCGTGTACCAGGCTATCGAGGATGGGGGCGGGGCACACCCTCACCTGGGCCTGCCCTTGCGCCAGCCCCTCGAGCCTTTCGGGGGTCAGCATGGGGGCCCTCGAGTCCACCAGCCAGAGGTCAATCGAGCAGATCGAGAGCACCCTGGCCAACGCCAGCCCCACATGCCCTACCCCAAAGATGGCCACGCAAGGGCGGCGCGGGTTCACCCCCTCGAGCAAAAGGGTCACCTCCCCCCCACAGCACTGCACCCCGTACTCGGCGGGGGCTTTCTCGGTGAGCCGCAGGGTGTGGAGCTGGGGCGGGACTGCCGTACCTCGAGATAGCATTTGCCGGGCCAGTTCCACCGCGGTGGCCTCGAGGTTACCCCCGCCAATGCTGCCGTAGGTGGCCTCTGCCGTGACCAGCATCTTGGCCCCGGCCTCGCGCGGGGCATGGCCACGCACCGAGAGCAGCGTGACCAGCACCAGCGGAACCTGGGCCTGGGTCAGGTGGGCAAGGTGCTCAAACCAGCGCATGGCCCCCTCAGACTAGCCCCACGCCTCCAGCTCCTCCATGGGAAGAGGCTCGAAAAAGGCTGGGTCTACCCTTCCCAGTCCCTTCATGGCCCCCAGCCTGCGCTTTTTGGGCCTCTCCAAGGGCACCAGGCGGGCGCAGGGCCGGCCCTCGTGGGTCAGAATGAACTCCTCACCCTTACACACCCGCTCGAGCAGGCTTGGGAGATGGGCCTGGGAGATATCTATAACCTCCGGCATCGGCTTACCCCCTCAATCCCCCGAGACCGGGGCCTGCTGGCGCACCCGCTCGATGGCCCAGTAGACCGCCTCGGGCGTAGCCGGCGAGGCCAGTTCCACCACACCCCCTGGGCCAAAGGCCCCTACCGCCTCGCGCAGGGCTTCCCGCACCGAGATGGCCAGCATCAAGGGGGGCTCGCCCACCGCCTTGGAGCCATGCACCACCCCCGGCTCGCTGGCCTTGGGCAAGAGCCGCACGTGGAAGACCGGGGGCAGCTCGGCAAAACTGGGCAGCTTGTAGGTGCTGGCCGAGCGGGTGGCGAGCTGACCCTTGGCATCCCAGCGCAGATCCTCCAGGGTGAGCCAGCCCAGGCCCTGGATAAAGCCCCCCTCCACCTGGCCCAGGTCCACCAAAGGCGAGAGCGAGTCGCCCACATCGTGCAGAATGTCCACCCGCAACAGGCGGTATTGTCCGGTAAAGCCGTCCACCTCCACCTCGCTCACCGCGGCTCCGAAGGCGTAGTAGTGGAAGGGCTTACCCCACATCCGCCCCTTGTCCCAGTGGAGGCTTGGGGTACGGTAGAAGCCGTCGGCAAAGAGGGGCACCCGCTGGGCGTAGGCAGCCCGCACCACCTCGGCAAAGCCCAGGCGCTCCTCGGGCCGCCAGAGGCTGTAAACCTGGCCCTCCTCAAAGACCACATCGGCGGGGTGAACCCCAAAGCGCTGGGCGGCCACCTCGGCCAGCCGGGCCCTGATCTTCTCGCAGGCAGCCCGTACCGCGGCCCCGTTCAGGTCGGCCCCGGTGGAAGCAGCGGTGGCCGAGGTGTTGGGCACCTTGTCGGTGCGGGTGGGCATGATTCGGATGGCCTCCAGGGGCACCCCCAGGGCCTGGGCAGCAATCTGCAGGACCTTGGTGTGCAGGCCCTGGCCCATCTCGGTGCCGCCGTGGTTGACCTGCACCGAGCCGTCCTGGTAGACCAGCACCCAGGCCCCGGCCTGGTTGAAGGCGGTCAGGTTGAAGGAGATGCCAAACTTGACTGGGGTGATGGCCATGCCCCGCTTGCGGTGGGGGTTTTGCGCGTTAAAGCGGGCAATCTCGGCCCGACGTGCGGCAAAGTCGGCCATCTGCAAGAGTTCCTGCCAGATCAAGGGAAGACGCTCGGCGTCCTTGACCTCCTGGCCGTAATGGGTAATGCGGCAGTCGAGGGGGGGCCGGCCTGGGGCCGAAGGGCGCACCCCATAGAGGTTACGCGCCCGCACCGCCTCCGGCGGCAGGCCCAGCGAGGCCGCCACCCGGCTCATCACCTCCTCGATGAAGACCATGCCCTGAGGCCCGCCAAAACCGCGGAAGGCGGTCTGGGAGGTTTTGTGGGTCTTGCAGACCCGGCCCACCACCTCGAGGTTAGGGATGTAGTAGGCGTTGTCCACATGGCAGACCGCCCGGGCCAGCACCGCCTCGCTCAGGTCGAGCGACCAGCCCCCATCGGCGTACAGCTCCATCCACAGGGCCTGCACTAAGCCCTCCTCGCTATAGCCCACCTTCCAGCGGGCAAAGAAGGGGTGGCGCTTGCCGGTGAGGGTAATGTCCTGCAGCCGGTTGAGCCGCACCCGCACGGGCCAGCGGGTCAGGTAGGCCCCCAAAGCGGCCACCGCTGCGTAGGGGTTGGCCTGCACCTCTTTGCCGCCAAACCCCCCGCCCATGCGCAGGCACTGCACCACCACCCGGTGGCGCGGCCAGCCCAGCACCTGGGCCACGATCTCCTGGGTCTCGGAGGGGTGCTGGGTGGAGGAATGCACCAAGAGGTTATCGGTCTCGTCCAACAGGGCTAGCGAGGCCTGGGTCTCGAGGTAGAAGTGCTCCTGCCCCCCCAGCTCGAGTTCTCCCTCCAGCACCCGGGGCGATTCCCGTAGGGCCTGCTCCACCTCGCCGCGCCGGGCCTGCAACCTGGCCCCCTGGAAACTCTCCTGGGCGATGGCCTCGGCGATGCTCAGGATGGCCGGAAGCGGCTCGTACTCGACCACCACCTGCTCGGCCCCCAGCCGGGCTGCTTCCTCGCTCTCCCCCAGCACCCAGCAGACCGCCTGGCCGTGGTACATCACCTCGGAAGGAAAGAGCGGCTCGTCGCCCTTGAGGCCGCTATCGTTCTTGCCTGGCACATCCGCTCGGGTGAGCACCCGCACCACCCCCGGCACCCCATAGGCCGGCGCGGTCTCCAGCCGCAGGATGCGGGCATGGGCATAGGGGGCCTGCACCGGCCAGGCGTGGAGGGCCTGGGGGTAGCGCGGCAGCAGGTCGTCGGTGTACAAGGCCCGCCCGGTCACGTGTTCCCTGGCCGACTCGTGGGGAATGGCCCGCCCCACCACCTTCATACCGTCACCTCCTGGGTCTCGGTGTAGAACTTGTGCAAAAGGCTGGCCAGCATGGCGCTGCGATAGGCCGCGCTGCCGCGGTGGTCGTCGATGGGCCTGAACTCGCCCCGGATTAGCTCGGCTGCGGCCCGCAGGGTGCGGGGTTCCCAGGGCTTGCCCTGCAGGAAAGCCTCGGTCTTGTAGGCCCGCACCGGGGTAGGGGCCACCCCTCCTAGGCCAATCCGAATGGCGGCCACCCGCCCCTCTTCCAGGTGCAAAGCAAAGGCCGCAGCCACGGTGGAGATGTCGTCTAAGGGGCGCTTGGCCACCTTGTAGAAGCGGGCCAGCGGGGCTAAGGGAAAAGGAATCCGCACCGCTTTAATGACCTCGCCAGGGGCCCGCACGGTCTGGCGGTAGCCCTGGAAGAACTGCTCCAGCGGCACCACCCGCTCACCCGCCAGGCTCACCAGCACCACCTGGGCCCCCAGGGCCAAAAGCACCGGCGGCCCATCGCCAATGGGCGAGGCGGTGGCCAGGTTGCCCCCTAAGGTGGCCCGGTTGCGGATCAGGCGGGAGGCAAACAGGGGAAACCACTGGGCCAAAAGGGGCACCCGCCCGGCCAGACGGCGCTCGAGCTCGGAAAGAGGCAGAGCCGCCCCCACCTCCAAATAGTCTTCCCTCCAGACCAGGCCCTGCAGCTCGGGCACCTGGCTCAGATCCACCTGCACCTCGGCCCGGGCGAAGCGCTGGTTCACCTCCACCCCCCAGTCGGTGCCCCCCGCCAGCAGCCGGGCCTGGGGGTTCTGGGCCAGCCGGGCCAGAAGCTCATCCAGCGAGGTGGGGCGGTAGTAGCAGCCGTGTGGGCTTTCGTAGGCCAGGGGCCTTGGCGGGGGCGCGGGGGCCTCGAGCCGCTGGGCCAGGGGGTCGTGGGGGGAAGGAGCCCCCAAAGAAAGAGCGGCATCGCGGATGGGGCGGTAGCCGGTACAGCGGCAGAGGTTACCGGAGAGGGCCTCGAGGTCGAAGCCCTCCCGGCCTTTGCGGTAGTACTCCGCGGCCAGGCTCACCACAAACCCCGGGGTGCAGTAGCCGCACTGCGACCCCCCCTGGAGCATGGCCTCCTGCACCGGGTGCAGCGCCTCGGGGCAGCCCAGCCCCTCCACCGTCCAGACCTCCTGACCATCCAGACTGGGCAGCAGTAACAAGCAGCCATTCACGGCCTCAAAGCGTGAGCCCTGCCCATCGGGCCGCAACAAAAGCACCGCACAGGCCCCGCACTCCCCCTCGGCGCAGCCCTCTTTGCTGCCGGTCAGGCCCTGCCGGCGCAGCCAGGCGAGCAGGGTCAGGTGGGGTTCTACGTCACCTACCTGCACCGCTTGCCCGTTCAAAGTAAAGCCAATCTTGCCCACCAATACCTCTCTCGGCCTTCTTAACTTTGAAAGTCTATTCTACCCCTAGCCCAGGCTTGATCCGGTGCGCGGTTTACAAATAGGCCCTTTAGTTCTCAAGAGTGGGTTCGTCCTTGGGGCTTTCCCGCTCCTGGGCCAAAGAGAGGCGGGCCAGCGTGAGGGCCAGCACATGCACACCCCGGGCGATGTCCTCAGGCGCAGCGTACTCGTCGGGACGGTGGCTCACCCCACCCCGGCAGGGGATGAAGAGCATGGCCGTGGGGGCCATACGGGCCATAAACAAGGCGTCGTGGTAGGCCCGGCTCACCATCAGTTTGAACCTGACGCCAGCGTCGCCGCAGGCCGCCACCAGTGCCTTCAGCACTTCTGAAGCCGATTTGGCCGGAGGGTCCATGTGGATAATCTCCACGCTATAGCGGATATCCCGGCGGGTACAGACCTGCTCTACGCCCTGGATAATCTGGCGGATAACCTGGTCGCGGCGGGACTGCTCCACATCGCGCACATCGATTTCGAGCTTGACCCGGCTGGGAATGCTGTTGACCGCGTTGGGGTGAACCTGGCAGAAGCCGGTGGTGGCCACAGTGTTGATGCTGCCGCTGTTTTTGGCGAAGGCTTCTACCCCCAGGATAATCTCGGCGGCAGCGCAAAGCGCATCGCGCCGCTCGGGCATCAGCACCGCTCCGGCGTGCCCCCCCACCCCCTCCAGGCTCACCCGCAGCGAGGCCGGGGCGGCAATGGCCGTCACCACCCCCAGGGGAATCCCTTCCTGTTCCAGCACCGGCCCCTGCTCGATGTGCAACTCAACAAAGGCCGAGTAGTAGCCTTGGGGGAGTTGCACCTCCTCCAGGCTGCCCATATAGCCCGCCTCCCAGCGCACCTCCTCCAGACTGCGCCCCTCAGCGTCCTTGAGCAGGCGCAGCGACTCCGGGGTGAGCACCCCGGCCAAGGCCCGGCTGCCCAGACAGCCGATACCGAAGCGGGTAGGTTCCTCCGCAGCAAAGACCAGCAGTTCGATGGAGCGCAAGGGCTTGAAGCCGGTGCGCTGCAACGCCCGGATGGCCTCGAGGCCCCCCAGCACCCCCACCACCCCGTCGTACATCCCGGCGTAGGGGATGGCGTCGATGTGCGAACCGGTGCCCACCACCGCTAGCGCGGGGGCACGGCCCTCCCAGCGGGCAAACAGATTGCCTAGGGCGTCCTCCCGCACCTGTAGGCCCGCCTCGAGGAAAAGCTGCTTTAGGTAGGCCCGGGCCTCGAGGTCGGGCTTGGTGTAGACGATGCGGGTAATAGCTGGCTTGGGCGTCTCGGAAAAGGCTGCCAGAGCCTCAATCTCGTGCTGAATGCGTTCCTGGTCAACCAAGGGTCGTACAAGCATAAAAGCTCCCCATAGCTCTGCCTAAAGTCTATCCCATCGCAACCCCACCCCGCCGTATGATGCCGGGGGCATGACGGTCTGGCTGGCCTTGCTCCTGGACTGGCGCCTGGGCGAACCCCCACCCCCACTGCATCCCGTGGTCTGGATGGGGCGTTACCTGGCCTGGGCCGAGGGCCAGCGCCGGCCCGGCTGGGAAAAAGGACAAGGGGCCTTCTGGCTTCTCGCAGGCGGCCTTGTGGTCGGAGGGCTGGCCTGGACAACCGGTTGGCTTTTAGCCCACCTGCCGGCCTACCTCGAGCTGCCCCTACTGGCTATGCTGCTCAAGCCCAGCTTCGCCTTTGGCCTGCTGCTACGGGAGGTGCAAAAGGTGGAGGAAGCCCTAGGGCAGAGCCTCGAGGCCGCCCGGTGTCAGCTCGCCCGGCTGGTCAGCCGGCCCACCTGTCGCCTAGGCCCAAATGAGGTGCGGGAAAGCGCCTTAGAATCCCTGGCGGAGAACCTCTCCGATAGCCTGGTGGCCCCCCTCTTCTGGTTCGTGCTGCTGGGCCTGCCGGGGGCTTATGTGTACCGCTACCTCAACACCGCCGACGCCCTGTGGGGCTACCGTACCCCCCGCTACCAGGCCTGGGGCTGGGCAGCGGCCCGGCTCGACGACCTGGCCAACTGGCTGCCGGCCCGCTTAACTGGCCTGGCCCTGCTGGGCTCGCTCCGCTGGGCGGCCCTAGCCCGCGAGGCCCGGCGCACTCCCTCGCCCAACGGGGGCTGGCCCATGGGGGCTTTGGCCCTGTACCTGGGGGTGCGGCTGGGTAAGCCGGGGGTTTACCTGCTCAACCCCCAGGCGCCCTCACCGGGCCCCACAGCCTTTGCCCGAGGGCTGGCCCACTGCCGGCGGGTGGGCTGGATTCTAGCCCTAGCCTTAGGACTGCTGGAGTTGCTATGATCGACGACGTACTCAAACCCATCCACGGGGGCACCGATAGCGGCCCCCCGCCCCGTTTCGACTTCTCCACCAACGCCAATGCCCTAGGCCCCGACCCCCACGCCCTACAAGCGGTGCAGGCCGCCGACCCCTCCCGCTACCCCGACCCCTTGTACACCGGGTTGCACCAGGCCATCGCGGCCTTTCACCAGGTAGCGCCCGAGCAGGTGGCCGTAGGCACCGGCACCAGCGAGCTTATTCACCGGCTGGTGCGCTGGCGCTGGCTGCGGGGGCCCATGCTCATCCTGCCCCCTACCTTCTCAGAGTATGCCCGGGCCGCCCAGCCGGCTGAGCTACCCCTGTTGCAGGCCCACAGCCCGGAGGAGTTCCTGCAGCTTTTGCCCCGGGCCACCCTGGCCTTCCTCTGCGTGCCCAACAACCCCACCGGCGAGGTCTACCCTTTCCTGGCTGAGGCGGCCCAGACCGCCCAGCGGCACCGCGCGACTTTGGTCCTTGATCTAGCCTATCACCCCCTCACCCAGAACCCACCCCCCCTACCCGAGGGGGCCTGGCGGCTTTACGGGCCCAACAAGGCCCACGGCCTGACCGGGGTGCGGGCCGGCTACCTGGTGGCCCCGGTGGACCTGACCCATTTCCGCCACCTAGCCCCCAGCTGGGTGCTCTCGGTGCACGGGGAGGCTTTCCTACGGGCCAGCCTCGAGCCCCCTTCCCAGGCCTGGGTAGCCCAGACCCGGCAGACCCTCTGGCGCTGGCGCCAGGAGCTGGCCCAGGGGCTACGGAAGCTGGGCCTCGAGGTACAGGAAGGGCAGGCCAACTTCCTCTTGGTGCGGGTGGGCCCAGCCACCCAGGTAGCCCAGGCCCTGCGGGCTCGAGGCCTGCGGGTGCGCGACTGCACCTCTTTTGGCCTAAGCGAGTACCTGCGCCTCGCGGCCCAGCCCCCAAAGGCGCAGGAAGCCCTCTTAGAGGCGCTGGCTGATCTCCTCGCATCCAACTGGAAAGCATGGTAGACTGGGCCCTATGACCGGGAGGTGGTTTTTTAGGTAGGCCCGCGGGGGATGCCTGTCTCCCGTGGGCGGCCTGTGGGCCGCCCCTCGCTTTTGGAGGCTCGATGGATCTAAATCAGGCGCTGGAGCAAATCGGCAAAGCCCCCACCTTGGAACACCTGCAAGCCCTCAAGGTGCAGTACCTGGGCAAAAACGGCCAGATCACCCAGGCCCTCAAAAGCCTGGGCCAGCTCCCCCCCGAGGCCCGCCGGGAGCGGGGACAAGAGCTCAACACATGGAAAAAAGCCCTGGAAGAAGCCCTGCAAACCCGGGAGAGAGAGCTTCGCGAAGAGACTCTAAAAGCGCAGCTCGAGCAAGAAGCCCTCGATGTCTCGCTGCCCGGCTACGCCTTTCCCGCTGGGGGGCTGCACCTGACCAGCCTGATCCTGGGGGAACTGGTGAACATCTTCCGCCGCTTGGGCTTCAGTGTGGTGGAGGGCCCCGAGGTGGAGAGCGAATTCTTCAACTTCGACGCCCTCAACATGCCCCAGTGGCACCCCGCCCGCGACATGCAGGATACCTTCTGGGTCGACCTGAAGCCTCCCTTCACCCTCCAAGGCCCCCTGGGGGAGAGGGTCAACGACCTTGGGGGTGCGGTGCTGCGCACCCACACCTCGGGTATGCAGATCCGCTACATGATCCAGCACACCCCGCCTTTCCGCATCGTGGTGCCAGGCCGGGTCTTCCGCTACGAGCAGACCGATGCCAGCCACGAGGCCATGTTCTATCAGCTCGAGGGCCTGGTAGTGGGGCCCAATATCACCATGGCCGACCTCAAGGGGGCCATTCACGAGCTGGCCCGGGGACTCTTCGGCAAGGAGGGCAAGGCCCGTTTCCAGCCCACCTACTTCCCCTTTGTGGAGCCAGGGGCCCAGTTCGCCATGTGGTGGCCTGAGCGAGGAAAGTGGCTCGAGCTGGGCGGGGCGGGCATGGTGCACCCCTATTTGTTCCGCGCGGTGGACGAGTACCGCGCCCGCCAGGGCCTGCCCCGGGTCTATGAGGGCATGACCGGCTGGGCCTTTGGCATGGGGGTGGAGCGCCTGGCCATCCTGCGCTACGGCATCCCCGACATCCGCTACTTCTACCAAAACCGCCTTTCCTTCCTGCGGCAGTTTAGATAAGCGAGGTACGCGTGAGAATCGTCTATAGCTGGCTGCAAGAGTTTCTGCCCGAGGCCCCAGCCCCCCAACGCCTAGAGGAGCTTTTAGCCGGGCTGGGCCTCGAGACCGAGTCCATCCAGACCCTCCCTGCTCCCCACCCCCAGGTGGTCTTCGCCCGGGTGCTGGCGGTCGAACCCCTGGAGGGCCGGGCGGTGCGCAGGCTCATTTTGGACATCGGCCAGGAGGTGGCGGTGGTCTCTGGAGCCCCCAACGCCCGCACCGGGATAGGGGTGGCCCTGGCCCTGCCCGGAGCCGTGCTGCCCGATGGGAGCGAGCTGGGGGTGCGGCGCATCGCGGGAGTGGAGTCTTGGGGGATGGCCCTTTCCCCCAAGGAGCTGGCCCTGGGTGAGTACAGCGGCGGGCTACTGGAATTCCCCCCCGAGGCCCTGCCCCCCGGCACCCCCCTGGCCGAGGTCTGGGGGCCGGAGACGGTTCTGGAGGTGGAGACTACCCCCAACCGCCCAGACTGGCTTTCGGTCTACGGGGTGGCCCGGGATCTGGCCGCTACCGGCCTCGCCCTGGTCTCCCCTAACCCCAAGCCCCAGACCCGCTCCCTGCCCCTGCCCTTCGGGGCCTGGATCGAGGACCCCCAGGCCTGCGACCGCTTTACCCTCTCCTACGCCCGGGGGCTGCGGATAGGCCCCAGCCCCCTCTGGGTGCAGCGTCGTCTCTTCGCTGCGGGGATGCGCCCCATCTCCAACGTGGTGGACGCCACCAACTACACCATGCTGGAGCTGGGCAACCCCATGCACGCCTTCGACGCCCGCTACATCCGCGAGGGGCTAGTGGTGCGGCGGGCCCAGCCAGGGGAAAGGCTGCGCACCCTAGACGGTCAGGAGCGCGTCTTGAGCCCAGAAGATCTGCTGATTGCGGTGAGGGAAGGTGGCCAAAGCCGCCCCGCCGGGCTGGCCGGGATCATGGGGGGAGCCGACGACGAAATCCGCGAGGATACCACCGCTATCGCCCTCGAGGTGGCCCATTTCGACCCGGTGCGCATCCGCCAGAGCGCCAAGCGCCACGGGCTCAAAACCGAGGCCTCCTACCGCTTCGAACGGGGGGTGGATCCCGACGGCCAGCACCGGGCCGCCGACCGCTGCCTGGCCCTGTTGCAGGACTGGGCCGGCCCTGGGGTAGAGGTGGCCGCCGAGCGGATCGACCTCAACCATACCCAGCCCCCCCAGGCCATCCGCTTCCGCACCGCCTACACCTCGAGGCTGATGGGTCTGGACTACCCCGAGGCAGAGCAGATTGGGGTACTACAACGGCTGGGCTGCAGCGTAGCCCCAGGAGGGCAGTCTGGGGTCTACCTGGTCACCCCACCTAGCCACCGCGTCGACCTAGCCATAGAGGAAGACCTGGTGGAGGAGGTGGCCCGTATTGTGGGCTACGACCAGATTCCCACCACTCTGCCCAGCTTCTTCCCCCACCCCGACAACCTAGGGGTGGAGGCCCCCTACCAGGCCCTCGAGCGGCTCAAGCAGGCCATGGCTGGCCTGGGCTTCCAAGAGGTCATCAACTACGCCTGGAGTTCGCCGGAGGAGTGCGCCCTACTGCGCGCCCCAGCCCCCACCATCTACATGCAAAACCCCCAGACCCCCGAGCGCACCGCCTTGCGCACCGCGCTCTACCCTGGCCTGCTGCGCAACCTGCAGGCCGCTTTGGCCCAGGGTGAGGAGGGGCCCTTCCTGCTCTTCGAGGTAGGCCACGTCTTTCAGGCCCAGGAGACCCCCCACCTGGCGGCTTTGCTCTCGGGCGAGGCCATACCGGGCCGCTGGCAGCCGGGCCTGGCGGGAGGGTTTTTCGCCCTGAAGGGCCTGCTCGAGGCCGCTGCGGCCCACCTGGGCAGCACCCTCTGGGTCGAGGCCGAGGCCACGCCCTATCTGCACCCTGGAGTAAGCGGGGCCGTGTACTGGAACCAGCGAAAGGTGGGCTACATTGGCGCACTACACCCGGCCATCCGCCAGGCCCTGGAGCTACCCCCGGTCTTCCTGTGGGAAGTCTCCCTGCCCTTGCCCTCTGGAGCGAAGGGCTTCCGCGATGTGGCCCGGTACCCTGCGGCCATGCGCGACCTGGCGGTGGTAGTGCCGGAGAAAGCCCCCTACCTCGAGGTAGAGCGGCTCATCCGGGAAAAAGCCGGCCCCTATCTGGAACAGCTTCTGGTCTTTGATGTCTACCAAGGCCCCCCTCTGCCCCCCGGCCACAAGAGCCTGGCCTTCCACCTGCGCTTCCGCCACCCTGAGCGTACCCTGACCGACCTCGAGGTCGACGGTTTCATCCAGCAGGTGGTGGATGGACTCGAGCAGAAGGGGTACGGCATCCGCCGCTAGAGGGGGCGGGTGGGTCAAACCAGCGCGCCTTTGGCGCCTTGGTTGGGTATACTCAGCCTAAGCCAAGGAGCTACCACAGCTTCTGGGTGCCCCCATAAGGAGACTTCTGGATGCTAAGCTGGCTCGACCTGATGGCCCTGGTGGCCCTCTCCGCTGCCCTTGCCCTGGGCATACGGCAGGGGGCCTCCTTCACCCTGGCCTTTGCCCCGGCCCTGCTGCTGTACCTGTTGCTGGCCCCCCTGCTGGCCCCTTTGCTGCCGGCCTGGGGCATGCCCTTGCTAGCCGGGGGGCTGGGGCTGGCCATGGCCTACCTGGCCCAGTGGGTGCCCCTACCCCCACTGCGGCCAGCCCTCGAGGGCCTGATCGGGGGCCTGGGGGGGCTTGTGTGGGGCTTGCTGCTGGCCCTGGCCCTCTGGGTCAGCTTCCCCAGCGAGTTTGTGGTCTCCACCGGGGCCTTGCGCTACCCTTCCGAACAGATGCCCCTAGGGGTCAAGGAGGGCATCGTACAAAGCCCCTTTGCCCGCCCGCTCTTCGACTGGATCGCTGGCCGCCCCACCCTAAAAGCCGCGCTGCTGCCCAACCTCAACCAGCCCTAGCCCTATTTGTGCCCAAAGTCGGCCGGGTTCTCCCCCCAGTGCTCGGTCTGCCATTTAAGCACGGGGTTAGGGTAGGTGTGCTGGCGCAGCCACGCCTCGGCCTGGGCCACCCGAGCGAACAGGGGGGTATTGGCCTCGGTGGGCTTTAGGTTGGTTCGCGCTTTCTTGGCCCGCACCCAGGCTAAAGCGACCATCGAGTCGGTGTAGATGGGCCAGTCGCAGCCGGTCTCCTGGCAGTACATCAGGGCCTCTACAATGGCCAGAAACTCCCCTATGTTGTGGGTGCCCTGGGCGAAAGGCCCCCGGCGGAAGATCTCCCGGCCCAGAATTGCGCCGCGCGCGGCGCAATCCCATGCTTCTCCATCGGCCCTAAGCTCCACACAGCGGTACTCCAGCAGGCCCGGGTTACCGCTACAGGCCGCATCCACGCATAGGCTGGGCAAACGGGGCGGAGGGACCGCTAGCCGCCGCTGTGGCTTCGGGCTGGTCGGTGAAGCCGTATAGTCCTGATAGCGGCCCTGCAGGGCCTGCTGGGCCTCGGTCAGGCTGGAAAAGGCCTTGTACTGGGCATTGGGGTAGCCCTTGACCTGGGCCTCGGCCTGGGGCCAGCCCTCAAAAATGCCGCTCTGGCGGCCTTTCCACACCACGTAGTACTTTTTCATGCGAACCTAGGCGGACGAACGCTTCAGGCGCTGGGCAAATTGCCGGCGGAACTTGGCCAGCTTGGGGCTTATCACCAGAGCACAGTAGGGCTGGTAGGGGTTGCGCCGAAAGTATTGCTGGTGGTAGTCCTCCGCAGGGTAAAAAGCCTCAAAAGGCACCAGCTCGGTGACCAGAGGGCTAGGCCAGTAGGCCGCCTGAGCCTGCATCACCGCCTGGGCCACGTCTTTTTGCTCTGGCGAATGGTAAAGGATGATCGAGCGGTACTGTGGCCCCACATCGTGGCCCTGACGGTTAGGGGTGGTGGGGTCGTGAATGGCGAAGAAAACCTCGAGGATTTCCCGGTAGGTAATGACCCCAGGGTCGAAGGTCAGCTGCACCACCTCAGCGTGCCCGGTCTGCTGGCTACATACCTGGGCATAACTGGGGTGGGGCAGATGCCCCCCGGCATACCCCGACACCACTTCCACCACGCCTTCCAACTCGCTGTAGACCGCCTCCAAGCACCAAAAGCACCCACCGCCCAAAGTGGCCTGCTCCAGGTTCGGCATGGCCTTCATTGTGGCCGGCCTCGAGGCCTTCCGCTGTGGTCTAACCCACCGTGACGACTCCCCGTTCTGAAGAACGGGGCTTCGCGGTTCTCACGGGACGGCCCACGCCGTACCCATCCCCGCAGGCTCCGTCCGAGCCCTAGCCAGGATGTTCTGCGCAGCGGCCACATCCCGGTGCTGGTGCGCCCCGCACCCTGGGCAGGTGTACACCCGCACCCCCAGGGGGCGTCTCTCCCGGTGGCCGCAAGTTGGGCAGTCCTGGCTCGTATATTATTGCGCCGCGCGCGGCGCAATTTGGGTCTACGGCGATGACCCGCCTACCAGCCTCCGCCGCTTTGTAGGCAAGGATTGAAAGAAACTGCGCCCAGCCTGCACCCTGTACCCCTTTGGCGGTGCGGGAGCGGGCCAGTCCGAGGATGTTCAGCTCTTCGTGGACGATGGTGCCATAGGCATTGACCAACCGCCGGGCCAGCTTGTGGTGGAAGTCCCTCCTCTGGTTGGCAATCTTACGGTGGATTGCGCCGCGCGCGGCGCAATCGGCAACCTGTTTTCTGGCCTTGTTGCGACGATTACTGCCCCGCTTCTTCCTGGAGAGGCAGCGTTGGGCATGGGCGAGCTTGTTCTCGGCCCTCTTGAAGTATCGGGGGGCTTCGAACATCTCCCCCTCGGAGGTGACCAGGAAGTGGGGGTTCGTACCAAGGTCTATCCCAATGGTCTTGTGGTTGGGGGGAAGCGGTTGGGGCTCGACCTCGCAAACGAAGATGATGTACCAGTCTTCCCCTTCCCGTTTGACCGTGGCGGTCTTCGGCCTTCCCTCCAGGGGTCGGTGCAGCTTGACCCTGACCGAGCCGATGCCAAAGAGGAACACCCGCTTCCCGCCTTCCTGGAGCCTGACCCCGGTCGTCCCGGCCTGGGGGAAGGTGAAGGAGTCGTAGCGCCCCGGCCCCTTGAAGCGGGGGTAGCCTGCTTTCTCTCCCTCCTTGACCCTACGGAAGAAGCCCTGGAAGGCTTTGTCCACCCGCTCGATGACGTTCTGCAAGACCTGGGAGTGGACGCCCTTGTACTCGGGTAGCTCGGTGCGTATCCCGGGCAGATACCTCTTCTGTTCGTAGAAGCCGACCGTCCTCCCGGCCTTCTGGTGGGCCTCCCGCCGCTCCTGCAGGGCGGCGTTGTAGAGCTGGCGGCACAGCGCAAGGGTGCGCTCCAGGTCTTTGTGCTGGGGTTGGGTGGGGTAGAGGCGGTACTTGAACGCCTTCACTTCCATCATTGTACCACGTGGGGGGTTCATGTATTCCCGGTTTGAAAACCGGGGGATTATAGCTCCCCCACACCCCCTCTTTTTTCTAAAGGGCCAGCACCCGGGCCAGCTCGAGCTTTCTCCGGTCGATGTCCTTGCGTTTTTCGATGGCCTCCCTAAAGGGGGTAAGGCGAATCTCCCCGTTGACCTCGCCGATGGCCACCCCACTGGCCCCGCTTAGCAGAGCCTCAACGCAGGCTGCCCCCAGCCGGCTGGCCAGCACGCGGTCCTTGGCGGTGGGGCTACCCCCACGCTGGATATGCCCCAGCACGGTCACCCGGCCCTCAAAACCGGCGTAGCCCTGCACATCCTTAGCCAGCTGCTCGGCCCCGCCCTCGTACCCCCCCTCGGCCACCACCACAATCGAGGAACGCTTGCCTTTCTGGGCCGACTGGCTAATGACCTCGGCGCAAGCCTTGGGGTCGGTAGGCTCCTCGGGCACCACGATCACCTCAGCCCCACCGGCAATGCCTACCTCCAAGGCAATAAAACCGGCGTGCCGCCCCATTACCTCGATGAAGAAAACCCTGGAGTGGCTGGCCGCGGTATCGCGGATACGGTCAATGGCCTCTAAAGCGGTGTTGACCGCTGTATCGAAGCCGATGGTGTAATCGGTGCCGTAAAGGTCGTTGTCGATGGTGCCTGGAGCCCCCACCACCGGAATATGGTGCTCGGCGATGAGCTTGGTTGCCCCAGCATAGGTGCCATTTCCCCCGATGGCAATCACCCCATCCACCCCGGCTTTGCGCAGGTTTTCCGCGGCCTTGGCCCGCCCCTCGGGGGTCATAAACTCCTGGCTACGGGCGGTGAGCAGAATGGTTCCTCCCCGCTGCAGGGTGTTGGCCACATCCCGCGGCCCTAGAGGTATGAAGTCGCCCTCAATCATGCCCTGGTAACCGCTGCGAATACCGATGACCTCCAGGCCATGCGCCACAGCGCTGCGCACCACCGCGCGAATAGCCGCGTTCATTCCAGGTGCGTCGCCTCCGCTGGTAAAAACCGCGATTCTTTTCATGCCAGACTCCAAACCTTTTGGCCAGAAGCCAAAAACCGCCTGTTAGTTTACTCAAGAAAGGCCTGTTTTGTGTTGGTTTGCCCTTGTGGTAATCGCTTGGTAATGCGGGTGCCCTAACGTTGGGCAAGGAGACCAGATGAGACGCTTCAAAGATCGTGCTCAAGCCGGAGAACTTTTAGCCCAGAAATTGCTGGAGCTGGGCTACGGCCAAGAACCTCACCTATGGGTCTTCGGCCTGCCCAGAGGGGGGGTATCGGTAGCCTACGCGGTAGCCCGTAAACTGCATGCCCCCCTGGACGTCTGGGTGGTGCGCAAGCTCGGCACCCCTGGTCACGAGGAGCTGGCCATGGGGGCCATCGCCTCGGGGGGTGGGCGGGTGCTTAACCAGGAAATCGTAGAGAGCCTAGGCCTCACCGCAGAGACCATCGCCGCCGTGGAGCGCCGGGAACAAGCCGAGCTGCAGCGGCGCGAGCGGTTATACCGAGGGGATAAACCCTTCCCCAACCTCGAGGGTCAGACGGTTTTGCTGGTGGACGACGGCCTAGCCACCGGGGCCACCATGAAGGCTGCCCTCATGGCTGCCCGGAGCCAGCAGCCCAAGCGGCTGGTGGTGGCGGTACCAGTAGCCCCACCCGAGACCGTGGCCAAGCTGCGCGCCATGGCCGACGAGGTGGTTTGCCTAGAGACCCCGGCTTCCTTTCAGGCAGTGGGGCTGTGGTACGAAGACTTCCCCCAGGTCTCGGACACCGAGGTGCTCGAGCTGCTCTCAAAGGCCCAGAGCGCGCAAAACCTCTGAAAGCTCTCCTACCGTGATTTCGTCACGGTGGAGGCCCTAGCAGAGTCCTTGAAAAGAGTGCGCTTTGAAAAGAGTGCGCTTTGCAGCCTAGCGGCCAAGGCTTCGGCGTGAAAGGGTTTCATCTCACATCAGGCGTGACCTGCTCGGGGTGGGGTCGGTCGCTTTGAAGCTGGCTGATGAGGGTGGCCAGCAGAATCAAGCCCGCTCCCACCAGCCCTTGCCCCCCTAGACGCTCACCCAACAGCACGAAGGCGAAAGCGGCCGCATACACTGGCTCGAGGGTGAAGATCACCGCCGCCTGGGGCGCAGAGACCAGGCGCTGGCCCAAAGCCTGGAGCCAGATACACAAAGCCGAGGCCACCAGGCCCAAATAGAGCAAGGAAAGATAGGGAAACTGGGCCAGATTCCACGTGGGCTTCTCCCCTAGCATCCAGAAAAACGAACCTAGAGCCACCACCAACATCTGGGCAGCCGTGAGGGACAAAGCGGGAAAACGTGGGGCCAGACGCTCCAGGCGCCAGATGTATAGGGCATAGGCCAAGGCCGTCCCCAGCGTCCACACATCCCCCTGGTTGGGGGGTGAGCCATCGTAGGACAAAAGCCCCACCCCACCGATGGCCAGTCCTGCCGCCCACCAAACCGAGCGGCCCAGGCGGTGCCCCAACAGGCCCAGCAGTACCGGAAGGATCACTACATACAAGGTGGTGATGAAGGCGCTGCGGCTGGCGGTGGTGTATTCCAGGCCAATGGTCTGGGTCAGATAGGCCACAAACAACAGCAGGCCCAGCTCGAGGCCCGCCCGCCACAAGCGCCCTTCACGCCGAAGTACAAAGGGGACTAGGGCCAGGCTGGCAATAGAAAAGCGCAAAAAATTGACCTGGCCTGGCTCTAAGGTTTGCAGGCTATCCTTCACCAATACAAAGGTGCTACCCCAGAACAAGGTGGCCAGGTTGAGGTAGACCACACCCAACCACTGACCCCGCCACACGCAGGCTAGTCTACGGGCAAAGCTGGGCTGGAGGCTAGGGGTCCCCTCGACCTCCGACCCCGCCCCCTAAGCGCCCCGGGAACTAGCCAGGCGCCGCGCATCCCAGCGAGTACCGCAACAATGCCCTCCAGCTTGTATGCCCTGAGCTGGGCCCCCGCCACAACCGATGAAGACCTGGCCGGCCTGGGTTTTCCGGGTGAGATCGGCCATCACCCCGGGTGGCTCAGGGTCTGACCAGAGAATTACCTCATAGCCCCTACTTCCTTTGGCGGATGAAAGCGAAATGAATTTGCAACAAAATTTAGCATATGGAAAGGTTGCTGTCCCGCCTCGAAGAGGCCCCGCCTGAGCTCCAGATCCGCACCCTGGGCCAGGTGGGGGTATGGGTGGGCGGTCGGCCTGCCAGGTGGGGTGCCCATAGCGCAGAGGCGCTCTTTTTCTACCTGCTCTCCTACCCTGAGGGTCGCCGCAAAGAGGAAATCCTCGAGGCCCTGTGGGGCCTCGACCCTAGCCCCATGGCCAACAACCGCTTCCGCGTGACGGTGTTCCGCGTCCGGGCGACCCTGGCGCATCCCGGGGCCATCGTAGAAGCATACGGGCGCTACCGCCTGGCCGAGGCTGTGTTGCAAAGCAGCGACCTATTCGCGTTCTACCAGGCCCTCCGGCAAGCACAACAAGCTCGCTGCGAGGTGGTCCGCCTGCAACGCTACCAAGAAGCCCTTGCGCTCTACCAGGGGGACTACCTACCCGGTTTCAACAACAACTGGGCTGCCCAAGCCCGGGAGGAACACAAAAATGCCTATATCCAAGCCTTGCTGGAGACAGCCCTAATCCACCAGAACCGAGAGGATTGGGCCGCCGCCAGCCACTACCTCGAGCGGGCCTTGCAGGCCGACCCCTATCTGGGCGAGAACTACCACCAGCAGCTAATGTGGTGCCTGGCCGCTGCGGGCGAGCGTTACCGGGCCATCGAGCACTACCGCCGGTTTGTCCGCTTTCTACACGAGGAGCTGGGCGACACCCCCATGCCCGAAACCCGAGAACTGGCCGAGCGGATCAAGCACCACGCACTCCTTCTCCCTCATCGGCAAAACAACGAACCGGTTCGTGAAAGCCTGCCCGCTCGAGCCGCCGCTCCCTTCTGAGCCTTTGCGTGAGAACCTAGACCACCCGGTTTTTGCCCAGGCGCTTGGCCTGATAGAGGTTGCGATCAGCTTCCGCTAGCAGATGGGCCGGGCTCTCCAGGCTGAGGTCGCTGCTCAGACCTATGGAAAGCGTAACCCGCAAGGCCGGATGGATGATCTGCCAGGGATACTCAGCGACGATCCGGCGAATTTTCTCGCAAATGTGGCGGGCCTGCTCCTGGTCTGCCTCGAGGAAGAGCAAAACAAACTCCTCCCCACCATAGCGAGCTATTAGGTCGGTCTCACGGCAGGCCTGCCGCAACAACCGGGCCACCGTGCGCAAAACCGCATCGCCCACCGCGTGCGAAAACTTATCGTTGATCTGCTTAAAGTTGTCGAGGTCGGCAATGGCCAGCGAGAGCGGGTGCTGGTAGCGGCGGGCCCGGTTAAACTCCTCTGCCAGTCGACCATCCAGGTAGCGGCGGTTGTAAAGCCCGGTCAGGGCATCCTCCAGGGTAAGCCGTTCGAGCTCTTGCAAAAGCAAGGTTTTCTGCCGGTCGGCCTCCTGCAAGGCTTCGTGCAACTCTTTTAGTTCGGCGTAGGCCTGGACCAGCTCGGCGTTCTTACGGCGCTCGAGCTCGGCCTCGCGGCGCATCTGCTCCACTTGAAAGCCAATCTGCAGGTTCTTCAGCCGGCGATCGGTATTCTCGTTGTATATCTGGCGCTCGAGCCGGTGGGCGGCCTCCAGGTACTGAAGGGCCTGAGCCAACTTCCCCTGCCGTTTGTACAGCTCGGCCAGGGCCTGCTGGACCTCAAACTGCTTGGGCTTTTGCCCCGTGCGCTGGGCCAGCACCAGGGCCTCTTGCAGGAGAGAAAGGGCTTCTTCTAGCCGCCCCTGCCGCAAGTACAGCCGCCCCAAGCACAACCGCGCCTCAACCTCACCCATCTGGTGCTGGCCCAGGCAGAAGTGCTCGAGGCTCTGCCAGTGTAGCCGCTCGGCCTCCTCGGCGCGCCCCTGGTGCTCGTAAACCAAGGCTAGGTTGTTTAGCACACTTCCCCTGGATAGGTGTTCCGAGGCCCCGATCTGCTCTAGGGCCTCCAGCAGCACCGCCTCGGCCTCATCGTAACGCCCCAGGTTCTTGAGGTTGATCCCCATGTTGCTAAGGGTTATGTAGGTGAGGCGCTGCTCCCCTAGCTGCCGCGCCAAGGCGCAACTTTGCCGGTAGTATTCCAGTCCCTCCTCGAGCTGCCCATTCTTTGAACAGATAATCCCAATGCTGTTGAGGGTACTGGCCTGCCCACTTAAGTCCCCCTGGCTCTGATGAATCTGGTAATTTTCCACGAAACACTCCATGGCCTTCTCGTAATTCCCCAGCGAGTCGTGTACGATTCCCAGACCACGCAGGCTGTTTGCCGTACCCTTGGGATCGCGCAGCTCCTGATAGAGCAACAGAGCCTTCTGGAAGCCGTCCAACGCCTGGGCCTGGTTCCCCAGGTTGTGATGGGCCCACGCCAGCTCAAAATAAGCCCTGGCCTCGCCAGGGATATACCCGGCTGCCCTGGCTTTTTCGATGGCCTGCTGGGCCAGCTCAAAGGCCCGTCGTGCATCCGTGAACGACCAGGATGAGGCCAGACGGATCAGCAACTCGGTGCGGGCCACAGGATCGGTAGCCCCCTCAAGCTGGGCCTCGAGCGCAAACAGGTTGGGGTCATCTCCCATCCCAACTCTCCCCCTGGGGCAGGCCCCTCAGCGCACGGCAACGGATACACAATACCACCCTGGTCACCCATTCGGCGGTCGTATGCCCCCAGTCCAGTCTTTTTCCGGGCACACCCCCGCCCTTGACAAAACCCCCACTCTCCCCCAGACTGCTAGGGTTGCGCCTACTTCAAGTCGCTGGGTGCGGCCAGGCGCATGGTTCAAGGAAGCCGTACATCCTTACCCCACTGGTACAGTCTGGACATCTGGTTCTTTCTGGGATGAGCGGCTCGAACCCAGGGTTGGTTCCACAGCCCACACCCAAAAAGGACACCCATGGAATTCTCCGCTTTTACCCTTCGCCCCGAAGTCGCCCAGGCCATCCAGGCCAAGGGATTCGCCACCCCCACCCCCATCCAGGCCGCAGCCATCCCCCTGGCCCTGGAAGGCAAGGATGTGCTGGGCCAGGCCCGCACCGGCACCGGTAAGACCCTGGCTTTTGGCATCCCCATCGCCCACCGGCTGGACACCGCCCGCGAGCGTGGACGGGCGCCCCGGGCTTTGGTCCTCACCCCCACCCGCGAGCTGGCCTTGCAGGTCGCCAAGGAACTGGAATGGCTGGCCCCCCACCTGAGCATCACCCCCATCTACGGCGGCACCGGCTACGGTAAGCAGGCTGAGGCCCTGCGCCGAGGTACCGACGTGGTGGTGGCTACTCCAGGCCGGGCCCTCGACTACCTCGAGCAAGGCGTTCTCCAGCTTTCCAAAGTCGAGATCGTGGTACTGGACGAGGCCGACGAGATGCTTTCTATGGGTTTTGAAGAAGCGGTGGAACGGCTGCTCGAGGCCACCCCATCCACCCGCCAGACCCTTTTGTTCTCGGCTACCCTGCCCACCTGGGCCCGCCGCCTTTCCGAGCGCTTCCAGCGGGGGGCCATCCTGATCAATGTGATCAAAGACGAGGCCGTCTCCTACCAGGAGCTGGCCATCCAGGCCCCCATTCACAGCCGGCTGGCCCTGCTCTCAGACCTGCTTTTCGCCTACGCCCCCGAGCGCAGCATCGTGTTTACCAACACCAAGGCCGAGTGCAACGACCTGGCGGGGGGTCTGGAGAGCCAGGGCCACAGCGCCGCCCCCATCCACGGGGACATGGGCCAGATCGACCGCGAGCGGGTGATGGAGCGCTTTCGCAACGGGGCCGTGAGCGTGCTGGTGGCCACTGACGTGGCCGCTCGGGGCCTGGACATCCCCGAGGTAGACCTGGTGGTGCACTACCGCCTGCCCGATCAGAGCGAGTCGTACCTGCACCGCTCAGGCCGCACCGGGCGGGCTGGGCGCTCGGGCAAGGTGGTGATCCTCTACGGGCCACGGGAAAAGCGCGAACTCGAGGCCCTCGAGCGCGAGGTCAAGCGCAGCTTCAAACGGGTCAACCCCCCTACCCCCGAGGAGGTGATGGAGGCCAAATGGGCAGCGCTGGCTCGGCGCATTGCCCTGCAATCCGCTGCCGACAAAAAACTCTGGCGCGACCAGGCCGAGCGCCTCATCGCCGAAGGAGGCATCGAGGCCGTTGCGGGCCTGCTGGCCTTGCTGCTTGGGGGTGCCCCTACCCCTAAGAGCCTGCTTACCGGCGAGGAGAACTGGGTCACCTACAAGCTCTGGGGCTCGCGCTTGAGCGTCAACCGAGCAGTAGCCGTCTTGAAGGCCGCTGGGGCAAGGGAGGTGGGCCGGATTCGCCTCGAGGGCGAGACTGTGGCCTACGTAGACATCCGCCCGGAAGAGGCTGGAAGGCTCGACCCCTCGGCCCTGCGCGACCTGCACCTGATGCGGGCCACCGAGGTTCCCCCCGAAGAGCGCCCCGCGCGCCCAGGCCGCAAAGAACGGCACCCAGAAGGCCCCGGTGAGCGCCGACGGGTGGTGTACCGCTAGGCTCCTCAAGCGCTGGAGCGGCCCAGCTCCAGCCAGGCGAGCTTTGCAACAATCCCTTTTGCGCTGGCCCAAACCAGCTATACCCTCCTCACTCGCCCACCACCAGGGCCTGGCTGGCCCCTGTGGGTGTGCTGAGGGCACGCCACAATGAGCCCAATAGCTCGCGGGTGGCCAGGTTGAGTGAACCTTCCGGATGGGTCACCCAGTGCACCCCCAGGGAGAAGCCGGGGTCCTCAATCCAGAGCATGCGGAGGGTATCGGCCTCCACCTCAGGCTGGACGAAGGAGCGGGCCGATATGCCCACCCCTAGTCCAGCGGCCGCCGCAACCTTGACCCCAAACAGGCTACCGCACTCCACCCAGCGCCGGGGCACAATCCCGTAGCGCTCGAGGAACTCTTCTAGCCGCAGGCGTAGGCGCGAATTACGCTGGGGCACCAGAACCGACATGCCCTCGAGCTGGCCCAACGCTACCCCTCCCAGAGCAGCCCAAGGGTGGAACGGGGCCACCACCAGCACGGCCTCGTCGGTGGTCAGGCGGCGAGCCTGCAACGGCTCAGGCAGAGCCTCGCTCCCACCCAGCACCAAAGCCCCATCCAGGTCGCGTTGGTAGACCTGGGCGATGAGCTCCAAGGTAGTGCCGTGGGTCAGCTGAAAGGCGCAGTGACCATGCTGGGCCTCGGCCCAGTGCAAAAGCGCCACTTGGTAGCGCGGAATCAGGCTCCAGGCTAGGCCCACCTCGAGGCTAGGAACCCGCTGGTGTCGCTTCTCCTCGATAAAGCGGGTCGCCTGGGCCAGGCTGCGGTTTACCGCACAGGCATAGGGCAGTAAGGCCTTGCCTGCCTCGGTCAAGGTAATGCCCTGCGGGGTGCGCTTGTACAGGGGCTGGCGCACCGCATCCTCGAGGGCCTTCAGGGTTTTGCTAACGGCAGGCTGGCTCAAATTCAATACCTCAGCCGCACGGCTCAGGCTGCGCAGTTCGGCCACCACGCAAAAGACCACCAAGTAGCGGGGGTTTAAACGCATACGCAAGTCCTGTATCAGCGATTATACCCAACGAAAACCACACGGACGCGGACTGCTCCCGACCACGAGCTATCGAAGATATAACCTTAAGTCACTTGTCATAACCACAGTCAATGCATAGCGTGTAACTATTCGGAGGAAAACCCAATGGTTGCTCGAGAAGAAGCGAAGATGGGGATTTCAGTGAAAAGCCGCCTACACCACCAGATCCTGATCATTGGTGGAGGCACCGCAGGCCTAACGGTCGCTGCGCAGCTACGCCGGCGAGGCGCGGCTGATGTAGCTGTCCTCGAGCCCTCTTCAATCCACTACTACCAGCCGGCCTGGACTCTGGTAGGGGCAGGAGCCTATTCTGCCGCCGCCACGGCACGGCCTCAAGAACCCCTCATACCCAAAGGGGTGAAATGGATTCAAGACTACGCCGAAGCCATTGATCCCGAAAAACAGAGTGTGGCTACCCGCAACGGCTTGGAGATCGGCTACGACTTTCTGGTGGTGGCGGCAGGCATCCAGCTTGACTGGCACAAAATCGAAGGACTAGAAGAAACCCTAGGGAAAAACGGCGTTAGCAGCAACTACCGCTTCGACCTAGCCCCCAAGACCTGGGAGTTTCTACGCAGCCTAAAAGGCGGTGTGGCCCTTTTCACCGCCCCCAGTACACCGGTCAAGTGCGGCGGGGCTCCGCAAAAAATCATGTATCTTGCTGCCGACTACGCCCGTCGCCGGGGCATTGCCAAGGACACCCAGGTTATCTTTGGCTCTGCCGGAACAACCCTCTTCGGGGTTCCCGAGGTCAAGGCAGTGCTGGATAAGGTGGTTCAGCGCTACAACATAACCACCCAGTTCCACCACGAGCTTGTCGCGGTAGACCCACAGCGCAAAGAGGCGACCTTTGAACTCACACCCAACCACCCTTTGGTCAAAGCTAACCCTGGTTCCCCTAGGCCTAGGGTTGTTATCCCCTTTGATTTCCTACACGTCGTGCCACCGCAAAGCGCCCCTGACTTCATAAAGCAAAGCCCTCTGGCCGACCCTTCTACACCACTGGGCTGGGTGCAGGTAGACAAACATACCTTGCAGCATCCCCGCTATGCCAGCGTTTTTAGTCTGGGGGATGCAAGCAGTGCCCCTACCTCGAAGACTGGGGCGGCCATTCGTAAGCAGGCACCGGTACTGGTGGAGAATCTTTTACGTGCAATGAAGGGCCAAGAGCTTCATGCTCGTTATGATGGCTATACCTCCTGCCCCCTGGTCACAGCTTATGGGAAGATGTTCCTCGCCGAGTTCCTCTACGACAACGTTTGGCATCCTACCTTGCCTCTGATCAACACGCAAAAAGAACGTTACGACATGTGGTTGTTGAAAAAGCATGGTTTGCCCTTTATGTACTGGAAGCTCATGCTTAGGGGGTGGGCTTAATATCCCCCAGGGGTATTTGACAAAATACCCCTGGGGGATATATCCTGCTAAGTGGGAGGTTTGGAAATGCTGTTCAAGCAAATCTACGAGGAAGGACTGGCCCAAGCCAGCTACTTCATCGGCTGCCAGTCGCAGGGTACGGCCATCGTGATCGACCCCCGGCGGGATATCCAGGTCTATCTGGATGAGGCCCGCAAAAACGGGATGAGAATCGTGGCCGTGGGCGAGACCCACATCCACGCCGACTATCTTTCAGGGGCCCGCGAGCTAGCTAAAGCTACCGGGGCCAAACTCTACCTATCGGACGAGGGGGACGAAAACTGGAAATACAAAGGCCTCGAGGGCTTCGACTACCAGTTAGTGCGGGATGGCGACCAGATTAAGCTGGGTAACATCACCCTCACCGTGGTGCACACCCCTGGCCACACCCCCGAGCACATCAGCTTTTTAGTGCAGGACGGGGCTGCGGCCAGCGAACCCGGCTTCATCCTGACCGGTGACTTCGTGTTTGTGGGGGATGTTGGGCGGCCCGACCTGCTGGAGGAAGCTGCTGGTATTAAAGGCACCGCCGAGCCGGGCGCCCGGCGCATGTTCCAAAGCCTGAAGGAAAAGTTCCTCACCCTGCCCGACTATGTGCAGGTCTGGCCTGGCCACGGGGCCGGCAGCGCCTGCGGTAAGGGGCTGGGAGCTGTGGCCAGTACCACCGTGGGCTACGAGCGGCGCTTTGCCTGGTGGGCCGACTATCTGCGCACGAACGACGAGGAAGGCTTCGTGAAGGCCCTGCTCTCTGGCCAGCCCGAGGCCCCCTACTACTTCGCCCAGATGAAGCGGCTCAACCGCGACGGGATGCCCATCCTGGGCGACCTGCCCAAGCCTCCCCTGTTCACCCCTGCGCAGTTCCAACAAAGACTGGCTGAAGGGGCTATCCTAGTGGATACGCGGGATAAACTGGCCTTTGCTGGAGGGCATATTCCTGGGGCTATCAACATCCCAGCAGGCAAAAATTTCTCGACCTGGGCCGGATGGCTTCTGCCCTACGACAAAGACCTAATTCTGCTGGCCAGCCCGGATAGGCTTGAGGAGCTAGTCGCTCAGCTTATCCGCATTGGCCTGGATCGGGTGGTGGGGTATATCCCCAGCCTCGAGGGCTACGCCGTAGGGGAGCTAAAGACTGTCCCCCAGATCACCGCTGCCGAGGCCAGAGCAATGTGGGACAAAGGCCAGGTACACATCCTGGACGTGCGCGGGGCCGACGAATACCTGGCCGGGCATATCCCTGGGGCCCAGAACATCCACGCCGGGCGGGTGATGAACAACCTTGACCGCATCCCCAAAGACAAGCCGGTGGTGGTGCACTGCCTGGGCGGCGACCGCTCCTCCACCGCCATCAGCGCTTTGCTCTCGGCAGGCTTTACCAACCTCATCAACCTGACCGGGGGCATCCGGGCCTGGCAGCAGGAAGGCTTCCCTCTGGAAAAAGGCCAGCCCCGCGAGGCCGTAGGGGCTTAGGTTCCCCTTCCCACGGTGGGCTAAGGCTCACCGTGGGTTCTGGTCGATAACGCAAACGGCACACAAAAGATGATGCAGACGAATCTGGACCCAAAAACCGCTTACCAAACCCTAGACCGCTACCAGGTGGTGGATGTACGCGAGCCGGAGGAGTGGCAGGAGGGCGTGCTGCCTGGTGCCCTGCGGTTGCCGCTTTCCAAGCTGCCCAACCTGGCCGCGCAGTACCTGAAGCGCGACCAGCCGGTGCTGCTCTACTGCCGAAGCGGCAACCGCTCGCAAGAAGCCCGCGAAACCCTAAGGAAGCTGGGCTACCCCCAGGTGGCTCACCTCGAGGGGGGCCTCAAGGCCTGGCGCGAAGCTGGCATCCCCTGCACCAGCCCTGTGTAAAGGAGAACCATGCTCACCGTACCCTACAAAGACATTAGCCCCGAAGAAGCCCGCAAGCTACAAACGCAAAACGTGTTGTTCGTGGATGTGCGCGAGCCGGAGGAGTTCGCCCAGGTGCGCATCGAGGGGGCCCAGCTCATCCCCTTGTCGGAGTTTGCTGGGCGCTATCAGGAACTGCCCAAAAACCAGCCGGTGGTACTCTACTGCCGCAGCGGCAACCGCAGCGCCCAGGCCGCGGCTTGGCTCTCGGCCAAGGGGTACACCAACTTGTTCAACCTGGATGGGGGCATTATGGCCTGGTACCAGGCCGGCCTGCCCCTAGACACCCAGCCCCTGGAAGCGACCTACCACGACACCGCTTTTACCGAGCTCACCCCCCACCAGGCCCAGCAGTGGATTCAGGAGGGAGCCTATGTGGTGGACGTGCGGGAACCCTACGAGTACGCCATGGGGCACGTGCCGGGAGCGGTTAACATCCCGCTGGGGCGGTTTGTCAGCGAGGTGGGCAGCCTGCCTAAAGACCGCAAGCTGGTGGTGGTCTGCGCCTCGGGTGGCCGTTCCTCGCAGGCAGCGGAGTACCTGGTACGGCACGGCTTCGCCAAGGAAAAAGTAGGCAACCTCGAGGGCGGCACCTACGGCTGGATGAGTGCGGGATTTGAGGTGACCCGTTGATCGGCTGGCTCAAACGTCTGCTGGGCGGGGCGGCAGTGGGCCGCCTCAGCCCCGTGGAGGCCTACGAGAAAGCCAAGGCTGGGGCCATCATCCTGGATGTGCGCACCCCTATGGAACGCCAGGAGGGCAAAATCCCTGGTTCTTTGGCCCTACCCCTGGATAGGCTAGCCTCGGAGTGGGAAAAGCTACCTAGGGACAAAGAGATTATCTGCCAGTGCCAAAGCGGCAGCCGCAGTGCCAGCGCGGCCCGGTTTTTAGCCCAGAAGGGCTTCAAGGTCTACAACCTGGTAGGCGGAATTGAATCCTGGAAGCGGCACAAACTTCCGGTGAAGTGATGCAGGACGTCTTCCCCAACGAGCTATCCCTGTGGCGAAAGCGGGGCGCACTGCTTTTGGATGTGCGCTCACCGGAGGAGTATGCTGCCGGGCATATCCCAGGCTCGCGCAACCTGCCCTTAGAACAGCTCCTCGAGCACCTTTCCCAGCTGAAAAGCCCCATCGTGACCATCTGCGCTACCGGCAGCCGGGCCGGCCTGGCCGCCGAAGTCCTGGAATACGAGGGCCTCGAGGTGGGTAAGCTGGTGGGGGGTATCCAGGGGTACGCCGCCCAGGGATACCGGCTCGAGCGCAGCCAGCCCGAACCGCCCTTCCACCCCCAGGAGGCCCCATGCTCCTAGCCTGGGCAGGTGCCGTGATGATTGGGCTGGCCCTGGGCATGCTGGGCTCGGGAGGCTCCATCCTCACCGTGCCTATCCTGGTCTATCTGGTCGGCGAACCGGATAAACTGGCCATCGCCGAGTCGCTGGCCATCGTGGGCCTGATCGCCCTTGTGGGGGCCATCCCCTACGCCTTAAAGCGCCAGATCGACTGGGTCAGCGTGCTCTGGTTCGGGCTTCCCGGCATGGCCGGCACCTACCTGGGGGCTTACCTCTCCCGCTGGGTGCCGGGTGCTTGGCAACTGGGGCTGTTTGCGGTGGTGATGCTCCTGGCCGCCTACATGATGTTCCGTCCGCAACAAGCTCTGGCCCGGCCACCCAAGCGTGCCCCCTTCAAAATTCTCCTGGAAGGGCTGGCGGTTGGGGTTCTGACCGGACTGGTAGGGGTGGGCGGAGGGTTTTTGATCGTACCGGCTCTGGTTCTGCTGGGCGGGCTGCCCATGCATCTGGCGGTGGGCACCAGCCTGGTGGTGGTGGCCATGAAATCGGCCAGCGGCTTTTACAAATACCTACACCTACTACCCGAACAGGGCTACACCCTACACTGGGAGTTAATCGGGCTCTTTGCCGCTTTGGGCATTGTGGGTAGCTTGTTTGGGGGCCGTATCGCGGCCTCCATTCCCCAGCTAACCCTAAGGCGCGGCTTTGCCGGGTTTTTGCTTCTGATGGGCGCCTTCATCCTCTGGCAAAACCTGCCCAGGGTGCTGCACGGTTAGACTAGCCCGCCTCAATCAGACCAATTGCAGACCCCTTTTTCGAGGCGTCCTCTTAGAAAAATCTCCGTTACGAGCATAACGCTTTTCTAAAGGGCTCCTTCAACACATTTTTGATAACTTCCTATAACTGCTCTGTTGCAAGGTTTGTATAGTAGAGCCAGATGAGTCATCAACGCTCCCCAAGACATTCTTGCCGGGCGGGTAAGGCAGCCCAGTCAC